>BNJV01000782.1_pt1:825000-1046870 | contig 1046870 bp, 1278 predicted proteins | sample 8540591 | NCBI WGS metagenome assembly BNJV01 (sample SAMD00202457, study PRJDB9452) | human saliva metagenome | host: Homo sapiens | reverse complement strand
GGTCCGTTGGTCAAGGGGTTGAACACCACTTTTCACATGTTAACACGGGTTCGAATCCATTACGGACTATGGGTGTGTACAGATGGGTTAATAGGAAATAAAAAAAGTTAAAAACCTGTTGACGGTTAAAAAGTGACTGTGATGCTAATATGGTGTCGCTCATGAAAGAGATGAGAGGCAGACGGCACAGCTGAACAAGACGAACCAATGTACGGGGCACTGCGACTAAGGTTGTGGTACTGACAATGAAAAACAATAAATCTGGCTCAGTGACAGAAATGAGTGAGAACTCAAAACTTTTAATGAAGTTTGATCCTGGCTCAGGACGAACGCTGGCGGCGATGCCTAATACATGCAAGTGATAGAACGCTGAAGGGAGGAGCCTGCTCGCCGGATGAGTGACCGAACAGGTGAGTAACGCGTAGGTAACCTGCCTGGTGGCGAGAGGTTAACTAACCAGAACTGATAGCTAATACCGCATGACAGTGGAGTATCGCATGATATCTGCTTGAAAAGGTGCAATTGCATCACTACCAGATGGACCTGCGTTGTATTAGCTGTAGTTGGTGGTAACGAGCTCACCGGCGACGGCATAAGCCAAACCTGAGAGGGTGATCAGCCACACTGGGACTGAGACACATTTGAGACTCCTGCAGGAGGCAGCGGTAGAATCTTCGGCAATGGACGGAAAGTCCCCAGCCGAGACAACGCCGTGAGTGAAGAAAGGTTTTCGGATCGTGAAAGCTCTGTTGTAAGAGAAGAACGAGTGTGAGGTGGAAAGTTCACACTGCTGACGGTATCTCACCAGAAAGGACGGCCTTTACACTACGTGCCAACGCTTCGCGGTAATACGTGGGTCCCGAGCGTTGTCCGGTTTATTGGGCGTAAAAGACGAGCGCAGGCGGTTGAGATGAGTCTGAAGTTAAGAAAGCTGTGAGCAACCGCCGTACGCTGAAACTGTTTAGCTTGAGTGCAAGAGGAGGTGGAATTCCATGTGCTTGGCGGTGAAATGCGTAGACACATGGAGGAGCACTTTTCGGTGGCGAGCATGACTCTCTGGCTTGCCAACGACTACAGGCTCAGCGTCGAGCGTAAAGGGCAGGATTGAGTACCCTGGTGGTCCACGCCGTAATATCGATGAGTGCTAGGTATGGGCCACTTTCGGGGTTTGGAGTGCCGAAAGCTAACGCATTAAAGCACTCCGCCTGGGGAGTACGACCGCAAGGTTGAAACACAAAGGAATTGACGGGGCACTGGCAGTGGAGCAGTAGTTTAATTCCAAACAACGCGAAGAACCTACCAGGTCTTGACATCCCTCTGACCTCTCTAGAGATAGAGTTTTCCTTCGGGACAGAGGTGACAGGTGGTGCATGGTTGTCGTCAGCTCGTGTCGTGAGATGTTGGGTTAAGTCCCGCAACGAGCGCAACCCCTATTGTTAGTTGCCATCATTCAGTTGGGCACTCTAGCGAGACTGCCGGTACATAAACCGGAGGAGGTGGGATGACGTCAAAATCATCATGCCCTTATGACCTGGGCTACACACGTGCTACAATGGCTGGTACAACGAGTCGCAGAGTCGGTGACGAAAGCTAATCTCTTAAAAGCCAGTCTCAGTTCGGATTGTAGGCTGCAACTCGCCTACATGAAGTCGGAATCGCTAGTAATCGCGGATCAGCACGCCGCGGTGAATACGTTCCCGGGCCTTGTACACACCGCCCGTCACACCACGAGAGTTTGTAACACCCGAAGTCGGTGAGGTAACCTGTTTGGAGCCAGCCGCCTAAGGTGGGATAGATGATTGGGGTGAAGTCGTAACAAGGTAGCCGTATCGGAAGGTGCGGCTGGATCACTCTCCTTTCTGAGGATAAAGGAATGCACATTGGTCTTGTTTAGTCTTGAGAGGTCTTGTGGGGCCTTGCCAGCTGGGAGGCGCCTGCTTTGCACGCAGCAGTTCTGCGTTCACTAGGCTCCATTGGTGAGAGATCACCAAGTAATGCACATTGAAAATTGAATATCTATATCAAATAGTAACAAGAAAATAAACCGAAAACGCTGTAGTATTAATAAGAGTTTATGACTGAAAGGTCAGAAAATAAGGTTAAGTTAATAAGGGCGCACGGTGGATGCCTTGGCACTAGGAGCCGAAGAAGGACGTGACAAACGACGATATGCCTTGGGTATGTAAGCGATGATCAGGGATTTCCGAATGGAGACCAGCGGGTGATACCTGTTACCATATCTGTTAAGGATGAGGGAGAAGCGCAGTGAACTGAAACATCTAAGTAGCTGCGGAAGGAGAAAGCAAAAAGCGATTGCCTTAGTGAGCGGCGAGCGAAACGGCGGGAGGCAAACCGAAGAGTTTACTCTTCCGTTGTAAGACTGACAATGTGGACTCAAAGATTATAGAAGAATGATTTGGGAAGATCAGCCAAAGAGAGTAAAAGCCTCGTATTTAAAATAGTCTTTGTACCTAGCAGTATCCTGAGTACGGCGGGACACGTGAAATCCCGTCGGAATCTGGGAGGACCATCTCCCAACCCTGAAATACTCCTAGTGACCGATAGTGAACCAGTACCGTGAGGGAAGGTGAAAAGCACCCCGGGAGGGTGAAATAGAACCTGAAACCGTGTGCCTACAACAAGTTCGAGCCCGTTAATGGGTGAGAGCGTGCCTTTATAGAATGAACCGGCGAGTTACGATATGATGCGAGGGTTAAGTTGAAGAGACGGAGCCGTAGGGAAACCGAGTCTGAATAGGGCGCATTAGTATCATGATGATGACCAAAACCATGGACCTACCCTGCAGGCAGGTTGAAGGTGCGGTAAGACTGCACTGGAGGACCGAACAGGGCACTGAAAAGGTGCTTGGATGACTTGTGGGTGGCGGAGGAAATTCCAAACGAACTTGGAGATAGCTGGTTCTCTCCGAGAAATAGCTTTAGAGGCTAGCGTCGACATTAAGATTCTTGGAGGTAGAGCACTGTTTTGGGTGAGGGGTCCATCCCGGATTACCAATCTCAGATAAACTCCAGATACCAATGAATTATGGTCGAGCAGTCAGACTGCGAGTGCTAAGATCCGTAGTCGAAGGAAACAGCCCAGACCACCAGCTAAAGGTCCCAAAATAATTGTTAAGTGGAAAAAGGATGTGGGGTTGCACAGACAACTAGGATGTTAGCTTGAAGCAGCTATTCATTCAAAGAGTGCGTAATAGCTCACTAGTCAGGTGACCCTGCGCCAAAATGTATGCAGGAGCTAAAACAATTTACCGAAGCTGTGGATACCTTTATAGGTATGGTGAGGAGGCAGTTCTATGTGTGAGAGAAGGTGTACCGTGAGGTGCTGGAACGCATAGAAGTGAGAATGCCGGTATGGTGGCGAAAGACGAGGTGAGGTCTGTCACCGTAAGACAAGGTTTCAGGGAAGGCTCGTCACCGCCCTGGGTTAGTCCGGGACCTAAGGAGAGACCGAAAGTGTATCCGATGGTGCAGTGTTGATATTTCAACTCGTACTAGTAGTACCATGTACGTGATCCAGCGCGCGCACGCAGTAGGCTAGAAGTCTTGTAATGTTCCCTTCAGACGCTCTGAGAGGCTGTACTGTCTAAGCAGTGCGTCTGCCAGAGCTTTCGGTTAGTTTTGCCCACAATGCTTGGTTTTCTATGAGCATATGGCATCAACATCTCACATATACTCATTTTGCGCGTTCTTGTCAACTAGTTTGACTCTTTTTTTCTGAAATTTTATTACTAATTTTTCATAGATTTGTTTTTTTAAATAGTAGAAAAGAGAGGATAAAACTTATCCTCTCTTGTATCTCTTCTGCTGAAATTTTAATTTTCTTCAGCCATTTTTGATTTGACTTCATCATATGATAGAGCACGAGATTCCTCTTCTTCTGATTCAGGCATCTTTCCTGTTTCATACAGAGATTTGATTTGTGTACTATCCAATGTTTCATATTTCAACAAGGCTTCTGCAATCAATTTATGCGTTTCACGGTTTGATTGAATGATTTCAGCCGCTTTATTACGTGCTTCATTCAACAAAGCACGAACTTCTTCGTCAATTTCGTAAGCAGTACGCTCTGAAATTGTTTTTTGTGGGGATTGAGCACCAAACATAGCATGATTACCTTCATACTGTACTGGTCCAAGTTTTTCACTCATTCCATACTCAGTAACCATAGCACGCGCCATTTGGGTCGCTTGTTCGAAGTCGTTCGATGCACCTGTTGTTTGGACATTGAAAATAATCTCTTCAGCAACACGTCCACCCATCAAACCTGCTAATTGTTCTTTCATATCTTCTTTAGATAACAGCATTTGATCTTCTTTTGGAAGAGCAATCATGTAACCACCAGCACGACCACGTGGAACAATTGTTACCTTATGAACGACACGCGCATTTGATAAGACTAACCCTACGATAGTGTGCCCGGCTTCGTGATAAGCAACCATTTCACGTTCTTTTTGGGAAACAGTTTTATCTTTCTTAGAAGGCCCTGCAATAACGCGATCTTCTGCCTCATCAATATCAGAAGCATCAATGACTGATTTGTTACGACGGGCAGCAACTAATGCCGCTTCGTTCAATACATTTTCTAAATCAGCACCAACAAAACCTGGAGTTTGTTGTGCTACTAACTTCAAATCCACATCTTCTGCTAGAGGTTTATTTCTAGCATGGACTTTCAGTATTGCTTCGCGTCCTTTAACATCTGGACGACCAACTAATACTTTTCTGTCAAAACGACCTGGACGAAGAAGGGCTGGATCTAGAACATCTGAACGGTTCGTTGCTGCAATGACAATGATTCCTTCATTTCCTTCAAAACCATCCATTTCAATCAAGAGTTGGTTCAAGGTTTGTTCACGTTCATCATTACCTCCACCTAAACCAACACCACGTTGGCGACCAACGGCATCAATTTCATCGATGAAGATAATAGCTGGTGCTGCTTTTTTAGCGTCCTCAAAGAGTGAACGTACACGGCTGGCACCGACACCGACGAACATTTCTACGAAGTCAGAACCTGAAATACTAAAGAACGGTACTCCAGCTTCTCCTGCTACTGCTTTAGCAAGTAATGTTTTACCAGTTCCCGGAGGTCCCTCTAAGAGAACACCAGCTGGGATACGAGCACCTAATTTTGTAAAGCGTTTTGGATCTTTCAAGAATTCAACAACTTCAACAAGTTCTTGTTTTTCTTCTTCAGCTCCTGCTACATCTGAAAAGCGTACTTTGATATCTTCCTTATTAGCAGCCTTAGCTTTACTGCGTCCAAAGCTCATCGGATTGCGTCCGCTATTTCCTCCCATATTTCCCATCATAGAAAATAGGAAGAAGAATAAAATGGCAAATGGCACTACCGAAACTAAGATGTTAATCCACATACCACTTGAGCTTTCGTGCTTGACCTCAACTTGTGTTTGGTGTTCACCAGCTAGTTTTTGCAAATCTGCTACAGTAGTATCCGATGGAAGAATAATACTTGTAAATTTTTCTACTTTTGTTGCAGAAGGTGTGAAAAACTGAATCCCTGTTTCCGGTTTCTGTTTTAGCAGTTTTATAGACACCAGACACTTCAATAACACTACCACTTGGTTGATAGGTTATTTCTTTTACATTGTCATTAGTGATTTCCTGCACCAATTCTGAGTATTTAATTTGTTGACTGTGCCCAGCAGCTCTCCCAGCGAAAAAGTACTGGAATCCCGTTACTAGCAAGAAAATCATCAACAAATAAAGAAATGGATTTTTTATAAAACCATTATTTTGTTTTTGCATTCAACAACTTACCCTTCTATTTTGAGTAAACTTCCTCTTTCAACACGCCTACATAAGGAAGATTACGATAATTTTCATTATAGTCTAAACCATAGCCTACAACGAATTCATTTGGAATTGTAAAACATGTATAATCTGCTTCAATTTCTACAGTACGTCCTTCTGGTTTATCCAGCATAGTAACAATCTTAACAGACGCTGCTTCTCTAGCAGTAAACATATCTCTCAAACTTTTTAATGTTTGTCCAGTATCAATAATATCTTCTACAAAGACAATGTGTCTACCTTTAACATCTTGAGTAACATCTTGTTTGATATTAATGACACCACTACTTACAGTTCCTCCATGATAACTAGAAACCATCATAAAATCCATTTCAAGATGAGTGTCAATATATTTGACTAATTCTGCCATAAAAGGAATGGATCCTTTTAAAATTCCAACTAAAATCGGATTTTTCCCTTCATAATCTTTTGTCAATTGAGCACCTAACTTCTTAGCTGCTTCTGTAATTTCATCTTGTGAAATCAAAATCTTCTTGATATCTTGTTCTAACATGATTTTACCTATCTATTTTTTCTATATAAAGTACAGTGTTCATTATATCATTTTTCATTTTTATACTCAAATCACTGAGTTCGATTCCTAAAATTGAATAAATTTGTCCAAATTGCTCAACAATAATCGCATTTTTTCGTTTTTCTGTAGGTATTTTTAAATCAATAAAAAGTCGCCTTACTTTTTTTCGGTAACCATTTTTTATCAAATAATCACCTGGCTTTCGATGTCGCAAAATCAATGATGTTTCACGGGAAACATTTATCTGTTGAACATCTTCTCCTCTTAGAGGAATTCCAAATGAAAAGAGATAACCATCATAATAAACTTGATTTTGATAGTTTAACACACACTCACTACTTTTTTCATCAGACTTTGGTCTGATTTTACAAATTCGAAAGTGCTGATATTCTTTTATAAGTTCATAACCATTTTTTACACGATGACGATATTGACTCTTGTTTTTTAAAATATGGTGGATTTCTTGAAATTGTTCTCTTGTTACATTTAAATCTGGAAAACGACTAAGGTACTTTTGTAGTAAAACTCGTTGTGTTGCTTCAGAAAAAGATAAAAACTGAGTTAAATCTTCCACATTGACTGTTTGAGATAATTCATTCAGAGCACTCTTATAATCAGAAACCTCTTTTCCAAACTCTAAAAATGCTTTTTTTACCTGAATATTTTCTTTTTCTAACTGTGGTAGATAGAGGTTCCGAATACGATTGCGAAAGTAGTGATTTTCCTGATTTGTAACATCCTCAAAATGCTCAATTTCAGGAAATTCCCTCTTATAAAAAGATAGTAATGGACGAATCAATTCTCCTTTATCAAACTCTTGTCTTTCCTTAATAGCTGATAAATGTTGTAATCTAACCCCTCTTATCAAGCGCATAAAAATCGTCTCAACCTGATCATCTGCATGATGAGCTGTTACAAGAGCTGTAGATGAAGTTTTCTCCATCACTTCTCTAAAAAATTCATAGCGAAATTGACGAGCATTCGCTTCTGAAAAATCTCCAGTAAAACAAGCTACATAAATTGGAACTCCAGCTTGTTCAGCTAATTTTCTTAATTCATTTTCTTCCTTATCTGACTCTGGTCTTTGTTTATGATTTACATGAGCTAAAAACAATTCAATACCAAGTTCTTTTTGATAGGTCAAAAGAAGTTGAAAAAGGAACATCGAATCCAATCCACCAGACAAAGCTAGCACAACTCTTGAATGATCTTTAAAATAACCTTTCTCTAGGAGATGATTTAAAAAATCACGGTCTCTCATTTTAGGACCTCGTAGACATCCTTAGCAATTTTAGAAATCGTATCGTAATCAGAATTTTGGGTAAAGATTGAAATAACGAAAGGAGAATCTGTATAGACTATTCCCACATCGTGTTTAAATTCATCTGCATCCCCAATTTTATGGGCTACCTTAGCAGAAATATTCTTAGCAATCCGCTGATTATCAAAAGATGTTTGTGAAAGAGATTCTAAAACAAAACCATTTTGATTATAAATAGATTCCATAACTTGACCAGCCATTTTAGCTGAAGCCATCTTATCTGTCACATTCCACTCTTCACCTGCGATAGTAGTCATCTCTTTTTTAAAGGCTTCATCTGATTTATTCGTAATATAATAAGCAAGAATATTATGAGCTACATTGTCAGATTCTTTTGCAGTTTTTGTGATTAAATCTTTGATTGTGTATTCTTTATTGTCCGCTGTTTTAGGGAGACTTCCGCTTCCTTCCGGTTTATAAGAACCAGGGAAATCATTAACTTCGGAAACATACTTCAATTTCGTGTCAAGTTGGTAATCACCTTGATTGATTTTTTCCTGAACAGAATAAAGATAAGGTAATTTCATAACACTAGCAGCATACATTTTCTGATTTTCATTAATGCCAGCTTCCTTACCTGTACTCAATTGTTTAATATAAATAGAGAACTGTTCATTTTGATAATTCGCAGATAGCAACTCTTGTACTTTCTGAATACGATTATCATCATCGGAAATATAATCCGTCGAAATCCAGCCCGTTTGCTTGATATGTAAGAATTCACGACCTTCAGCAAAAATAGACATATCTGCTTCAACTTCTTGATAAGGCGCTAAAGTAGACTTTAATTCTTGTTGATCATAAGGACTATTATAGACGACAAATTCAGGTTCTAACCAGACTCGTTTTGAAAAATTATTGACGATGGAACTATCGTATAAAAGTCGTTTATCAGCCATCACAAATTGATTATTAGACAATTTAAAGACAGGCTGCCCTTGCTTATTTAATCGCCATTCTGTAACGGTTAATGTTGTTTCTGCATTTACTTTACCTGATTCATTAATCAGGTCTTCTGTAGAATAAACAGGTGTCTCACCATAAAATTTTGGAGATTCTATAGTATCTTGATAATAAAAATGATACGGAGCGTGAGTTAAGGAATAAACTTCTTGTTTTGGAATAATAACTTGATTCTCAGTGCTTACTACTTGTACACTTTTTAGGAAAATAGGAAGTAGTAATATCACTAAAAATTTACGCATTCTTTTTCCCCTCTTCTTCTTGCAGTCTTAATAGATGATTCTTTTGAGCTAACTCATCTAATTTTTCATCTGATTGACTTAAAAATTGTTCAACAATATCTAATAAATTTTCCATTTAATATTACCTAGGAAGCAAGTCCGGAATTGTATAAACTTCCTCCCATGTTTTTGAATAATAATATTTGCACGGGAATATTTAGCAGCATAGGATTCGTCTTTTAACTTCGTTGCTAAACTAGCTTCTTTATCCTTTTCATCGCTCAATTCCTGATATTGTTTGTTCAAATCAGCTAGTTGCTGGCGACGTGTCAGTAATTGTTGATAACTTTGCGCTAAATTATAAGTTGGTAAGATAAATAACAACATAATCAAAATCAAAACCCAACCCATAAAACGATTCCGTTTTTGACGTTCTTCCATCATGTATTTACGTCGTTGGTATTCATTTTGAATAAAAGAGTTATTCATTTGGACTATTTTTTTATACATCGTCTTCTACCCTTGTTTCACTGATAATTTCATACATTCCAGCTGCATCTTCTTTTTTTGTGCTATCTTTCATTTCTAGCACTTTCACAAGCAACAACTTATTTCCAAAGCGAATTTCAACCTGATCATTGACTTTTAAATCTGTAGAACTCTTAGCAAGGATTCCATTTACCTTAATTCGCCCTTTATCTGCAACTTCTTTAGCCACTGTACGGCGTTTGATAATTCGTGATACTTTTAAATATTTATCTAATCTCATCTTATAATACCTCAAATTATTATTGTACCATTTTTATCCCTTTTATAGAAGAAAAAAGGTAATCCCTAATGTGACTCTTTTAAGTCTTTTATCTTAGCTAACGATTCTCCAAAGGTTAAAAGTCCTTCTAAAATCTCATAGTCTTTTTTATTTCGAATATCAAAAACAACTTCGATTAAACCTTGATTTTCAGAAATATTAGCCTTCAAACTTGTCTGTGAGAGGGCTTGGAAATAATCTTGAGTTAAGAATAGTTGTTGAGATATTTTTTCAAATTGAATAACAAGCTTATTATTTCTTCTTTCAACACGATTGACAAAGACTTTATCAAGATAAGCTTTAGCTAATCCAATTTCTAGGAGGTAAGCAACTACATCTGGATACTCTCCAAATCGGTCAATCAACTCATCTTGTAATTCTTCGTAGTTGACACGGTTGTCAATTTGACGAATTCTCTTGTAAATTTCAATTTTATGCCGTTCATCTGAAATGTACTCATCCGGAAGATAAGCATCAATTTGTAGAAGTAACTCAGCATTTCCTTTTTCACGTTTCTTGTCAGTTCCATTTTTCTTAGCAATGGCTTCTTCTAGTAACTGAGAGTACAATTCAAAACCAACTGAATCAATAAAACCGGACTGCGAACTTCCTAAAAGATTACCCGCTCCACGGATAGACAAATCACGCATGGCGATTTTGAAACCAGAACCCAATTCAGTGAAACCTTTGATAGCTTCTAATCTTTTCTCAGAAACTTCTGTCAAGGTTTTATCTGGTCGATACATGAGATAAGCATAAGCAATACGATTACTACGACCAACTCGACCTCTAAGTTGATACAAGGTTGACAATCCCATGTGGTCTGCATTTTCGATAAACAAGGTATTGGCATTTGGAATATCCACTCCTGTTTCAATGATTGTCGTAGTTACTAAAATATCATATTCACCTTCAATAAAATCAAGTAGTGTATTCTCCAAACGAATTTCACTCATTTGACCATGAACAAAACCTATAGAAGCTTCGGGGATTAACTCTTGTAATTCTGAAACCTTCTTTTCAATCGTGTCAACTTTGTTGTAAAGATAGTAAACCTGACCACCACGATCAATTTCTCTCAATACAGCATCACGAATGATACGATCATTCTGTTCAAGAACATAAGTTTGTACAGGATATCGATTAGTTGGGGGAGTTTCGATGACAGATAAATCTCGAATACCTAGCATAGACATATGCAGAGTTCTAGGAATCGGTGTAGCTGTCAAAGTCAAGACATCAACCTTCTTTTTTAATTCCTTCAAAGCTTCCTTATGTTTAACTCCGAATCGTTGTTCTTCATCGATGATGATTAATCCTAAATCAGCAAATTCAACATCTTTAGATAAGACTCGATGAGTTCCTATCAAAATGTCTACTTGCCCTTTTTTCAATTTTTCAAGTGTCTCAGTCTGCTCTTTTTTACTTCTAAAACGACTCAAAACATCTACATTGACAGCAAATTGCTCAAATCTTTCCTTGAAATTGCTGTAATGTTGTTGAGCCAAAACTGTAGTCGGTACTAAAACAACAACCTGTTTATGATTATTGACAGCCTTAAAAGCAGCTCGCATTGCTACTTCTGTCTTACCAAAACCAACATCGCCAACTAAAAGTCGATCCATTGGTTGAGAACTTTGCATATCTTTCTTAATTTCTTCGATGCTTCGAAGTTGATCTTCAGTTTCAACATAAGGAAAAGCCTCATCAAAAGCAACTTGATCTTCATCATCTTTTGAAAATGCATATCCTTTGAGTTGACTTCTCTCGGCATATAGTTTAATTAAGTCATCTGCAATATCTTCAACCTGATTTTTAACTTTTTGCTTCGCTTTTTTAAAACGTCCATCGTTTAATTTGTTTAACTTTGGAGCCTTACCATCACTAGAAACATACTTAGAAAGAGTCTGTATCTGCTCTACAGGGATAGAAATTCGGTCTCCATTTTGGTATTGGACACTTACATAGTCTCGATGAATTCCTTTTATTTCAATCGTTTCAATCCCTAAATATTGACCAATACCATGAATTTGATGAACAACATAGTCTCCTTTTTGGAGTTCACTATAATCCTTTAATCGTTCAGCATTGCTAATATTTTGTCTTCTATATTTGCGTTTAATCTTCTTTTTGAAAATTTCATATTCAGTGATAAATACAAGATTCTCATCCACAAAATGAAAACCATGACGAAGATTTCCTTCAACAAGATTGACAGTTCCTTTACAGATTTTATTTTCATTACTATTGTCACTATTGTCAACTTTAATGCTATATTCGTCTAAAATCGATAATAGTTTTTTCAATTCTGTTTGGCTGCTTGATTGAAGAACAATCGTATACTTTAATTTTTTATAACGTTCAATTTCTTCTTTCAAGAAAGAAAACTGATTAAAGAATTCTTGCATGGGATATTGATTAAATTGATAAAGATGATCAAATTTTAGATTTCCAAGACCTTTTTGAAAATTCGAAAAGAAACTCGCTGGTACATATTTTTTTAATTGACTTTCTACATCAGCAAAATATTGTAAATTTGACACAGCTTTACTATTATGTAAATCTTCTGTCAAGTAACTAGCTGTTTCCTTATCAAAAAAATATCATATTGATTGATAATTTTTTTGAAAATCATCAAAGACAATGGGAACTTGATTTACATAGTCTATCAATGTCCACTGTTTTTTATAAAAAATAGATAAAAACTTGCGAATATCTGCATGAAGAACTTGCTGTTTTGTACAACTAAAAACTTCTTCTAAGTAAGACTTTAAAGTTGGAGAAATAGCTTTATCAATCTCATGTTCTAAGAATTTTTGACCACGATGATAATCTTCAGCAGTTAGTAAAATATCACTAGCTGGATAAATTAAGACTTGAGATTGACTATCTTTTGATAATTGAGTTTCAGCATCGAATTCTCTAATCCCATCAATCTCATCACCAAAAAATTCTATTCGATAAGGAGATATTTGTGAGGTTTCAAAGATATCTAGAATATCTCCACGAAGGCTAAATTCTCCCTGACTTTGAACTTGTGTAACTTTCTTATAACCAAGGGAAATCAAGTGATTTTTAAGTTCACTTTGTTGGCATTCTTGGCCCACTTGAAGTTCTAAGATACTATCATCAAAAACTTGAGGATTTGATAAGAATACACGACTAGCTGCGACGTTACAAACTAAAATTCCCCTTTGAGACCTATCTCTTAGAAAACGCAAAGCTTCAACTCTGGAAAATATCTTTTCTTGAGACGATACTAAAAATTCTACTATTGGTGAATCATCTACTAAGAATGGATAAACTAAATCAGAACCCAAGATGGAAATTAAATCATTGACCAGACGTTCAGCCTCTCCATAAGTCGAAGTCATCACTAAAATCTTATCTTGATTTTCTAGACTACTTGCAATAGCTAAAGACTTTGCTGAACCAGAAAGACCTAGCAATAATTGTCTTTGTTTCTGTGGTAAGTTCTCGTGCCAAGATAGGATTTGCTTGTTCTCTAAAAAGAAATCTAGTAATGTCATTAGTCTACCCATTGTATTTCTGCATTGTTTTTTCAAAGTTATTCTCTTGTAAATAATAATTTACAGCATCGTCAACTTTGTCAATCGACTGTAAAATACCGATATAATCTTCTTGATCAAACTTACTCAAAACATGATGGACCACTGACATTCCTTTTTTAGGTCTACCGATACCAATCTTTACACGATTGAAAACCTGTGTACCAATATGTTGAATAATTGACTTGATACCATTATGGCCACCAGCTGAGCCTTTAGCTCGAAGACGAATTTTTCCAACTTCCATGTCAAGATCATCGTAAATAATCAGTAAATCTTCTATATCTAAACCATAGTAGGTTAATAATGCATGAACTGCTTTTCCACTTTCATTCATAAAAGTAGTGGGTTTCACCAAATAAATTTTTTCACCATTAAGGAAAAATGAAGCTAACTCAGCTTGGAATATCTTATCGTGTGTAAAGGTGACATTCTGTTTTTTCGCTAGTTGATCAATCAGCATAAAGCCAACATTATGTTTGGTTTCAAAATATTTATCCCCTGGATTTCCCAATCCCACAAGTAATTTTGTCATTTATTTTTCCTTTCAAAAGCCAAAAGGGTTGGAATTTTTTTCCAACCTAATTGACACTATTATAAATGTTGATTATACGTTAAAGCGGAATTCCATGATGTCGCCATCTTGAACGACATAGTCTTTCCCTTCTTCACGCAAGCGTCCAGCTTCTTTTACAGCCTTTTCAGATCCGTATTTAATCAAATCATCATAAGACATAGTTACTGCACGAATAAATCCTTTTTCGAAGTCAGAGTGGATAATACCAGCTGCTTGAGGGGCTTTCATACCTCGTTTAAATGTCCAAGCACGAACTTCTTTTTCACCAGCTGTGAAGTAAGTTCCAAGTCCTAATAGATGGTAAGCAGCTCGAGTCAACTTATCCACACCTGATTCTGTCAAACCAATTGCTTCAAGAAACTCTTTTTTATCTTCATCGTCTAGCTCAGAAATCTCTTCTTCAGCACGCGCTGAAATAACCACTACCTCTGCATTTTCTGTTGCTGCAAATTCACGAATTTGCTTCACATATTCGATAGATTCTGGGTCTCCAACAACATCCTCATCCACATTTGCTACATAAAGAACTGGTTTAGTGGTCAAGAGGAAGAGTCCTTTGACAACTTTTTGTTCTTCATCTGTAAATTCAATAGTACGAGCTGATTTACCGTCTTCAAGGACAGGTTTAATCTTTTGAAGAACATTAAATTCTGCAACTGATTCCTTATCTTTTTGCGTACGTGCCATCTTTTCCACACGCGCATAGCGTTTATTAACAGATTCTAAGTCAGCAAGAATCAACTCTAGGTTAATGGTATCAATATCTGCTAGTGGATCCACAAAAGCATCTTCACGCCCTTGCTCACGCATGACATTTTCATCATCAAAAGCACGAACCACGTGAACAATGGCATCAACTTCACGGATATTGGCCAAGAATTTATTTCCAAGTCCCTCTCCTTTTGATGCACCTTTTACAATCCCTGCAATATCTGTAAATTCAAAGGTTGTTGGAACTGTCTTCTTAGGAGTAATCATTTCAGTCAATTTTTGCAAGCGTTCATCTGGAACTTCTACCATCCCAACGTTTGGATCAATAGTTGCAAATGGATAGTTTGCAGCCTCTGCTCCTGCTTTTGTAATTGCATTAAATAGGGTTGATTTACCGACGTTTGGCAAACCCACGATACCTGCTGTTAAAGCCATAGTTTCTCATTCTCCGTTCACATTTCAATCTTCAATATTATAACACAAAAAGGGAAAAACTTGCTAACCCTCTAACTTCGTGCCTTTTAGTCGATGATTTTACTCATTTTTTTCTTTCAAAAATCATAACGACTCATCATGACAACATGGTCACAATTACTGCATTTTATTTTGATATCTGCACCTAAACGTGTGATTTCCCAACGATTCGCTTTTTTTACCTGTAGACTTGATTGTACAAGCGTGTGGTTTTTTCATTTCAACAAAATTTCCAACTTGATACATACTACTCTCCTTTTCATATTTCTGATTATATCATAAAAGAGGTGAGCTAGGCTCAACCTCTTTCCATTAATTTGTACGAACTGGTGTAATCAGTTGCATGAAATCTTCATCTGTATCAGCTGGTACCAAAGTAAAGGGACGAACTGCTGAGATAAAGCTGATTGTTACCTTTTCACTATTCAAGGCTTTTAGCGCTTCAATCAAGTAAGTTGGGTTAAAACTAATCGTCAAATCTTCACCAGAAACACTTTCTGTATCGATTTCTTCATCTACTTTACCAACTTCTGGAGAATTTACATGTGCTTTAACCACTCCTTGTTTGATTTCCAATTTTACAGTTCCATTTTGAGTGGCACTTGATAAAAGACGAGCACGTTCCATGGATTGACGTAAATTAACAACATCAAAAGTTACTGTCGTATTAAAGTCGGTTGGAATTAAGCGATCTGTATCAGGATAATTACCTTCTAAGAGGCGTGTATAGAAGCTTATATTTTCGCTTCTAAAGAGAATTTGATTATTTGCAAAGAAAATCTCTACTGTTTCAATATCATCCGTAAAAACAGCTGAAAATTCGCGTAGAGAGCGACTTGGGATGACAACATCAAAATTATCACTATTTTTCTCAAGAGTTAATTTTTTCTGGCTGAGACGATGTGAGTCTGTTGCAACTGTTTTTAATTCTTTATGATTACTCAAAACAAAGTGAACACCAGTCAAATAGGACGACTTTCTTGTACACTAGCTGCAAAGGCAGTTTCGTTGATAATCTTCTTAAGAAGTTTTGTTTCTAGAACTAAAGGATTACTTGCAGCAATTTCCTGGATACGTGGATATTGTTCACTGTCTTTTCCTTTAAGAGTAATCTCTGACTTTCCACTTGTTAGTACAATCTGATGTTGCTCAATCTCTTTGAAATCAAGAGTCACATCTGGAAGACTTGATACTACATTGATAAAGAATGAAGCTTCTAGAAGGATAGAGCCTAAAGAGTTAATCAAAAGACCTGCATTTTCATCTTTTTGAGAAATGAAGTTTTCAATTGAAATTTGCCCATTCGATCCAATTAATGTAATTCCTTCGTTTGTAACATCGATTTTGATTGTCGATAAAACAGGAATAGCATTTTTAGAACTAATAGCACGTTTTGTAATATTTAATGATTGCAGGAATAGATTTTTGTTAATTGAAAAATGAATCATGGAATCTCCTTTATTTATTTTTATTATTAGAAGGTTAATAGTAATAGTAGGCTGTGTGAAAATTGTGGAAAACCTAATTTAGTTTAGAAAATTCAAGAAGTTACACTTGTTTAAAAGATGTGTATAAATTAGTAAAAATGTAAACACTTATCCACAAACTATTTGATTTTCTTTTTGATAGTTTCGATTTCTATACGTAATTTATCATCCGTTTCAATCATAGATTTGATTTTTGCATGAGCATGAATGACTGTCGTATGATCTTTACCACCAAATTCTTTTCCGATTTTTGGAAGGCTGTTATCTGTTAGCTCTCTAGCTAGATACATAGCAACTTGACGAGCTAGAACAATATTCTGAACACGTCTAGTTCCCTTCATCTCCTTAACACTAACACCATAAAAGTTTCCGACTTCCTCTTGGATTTTTTCAATTGGAATAACAACCATGGTGCTGACGCTTTGTTTTCGAGCACGGATAGCCTCAGATGCAATATCTACAGTTATAGTGTTGATTTGTTTGACTTTAGCCATGAGGCTAATATCTTTGAGGGCACCTTCTAATTCACGCACATTTGAATCAAACTGACCAGCCAAATATTCGATTGTGTCAGGTTGAAAATGATAATCAAGATCTTCCGTTTTACTGTTTAAGATAGCAATACGAGTTTCAAAATCTGGAGGAGTAATATCCGTTGTTAATCCCCATGAGAAGCGCGTGACAAGACGCTCAGGTAAATTTTCTAGTTGTTCTGGTCTGCGGTCACTCGTTAAAACAATCTGTTTATTATTACTGTGAAGTTTGTTAAATGTATTAAAAAATTCATCCTGAGTTTGCACTTTATTTCCACTAAGAGATTGAATATCATCAATAAGAAGGAGATCTAGACTTCGATAGGTTTTTTTAAAATTATCCATATCATTAAGCCTTAGATGATCTAAAAATTCATTAATAAAACTTTCAGCAGGAATGTATTTAACACGCGCATTAGGATTTTTTTTGAGAATTTCATTCCCCAGAGCATTGAGTAAGTGAGTTTTTCCTAAACCGGGTCCTCCATATATAAACAGAGGATTATAAGTTAGTCCAGGATCTTCTGAGACGGCTAAAGCAGCAGACTTAGCCCAAATATTTCCGTCACCTTGGATAAAATTATCAAAAGTATAAATATCTCTCAATCCTGTTTCTGAATAAGGAATAGATTTTTCAGTTTGTTCCTGATGATGATCACTTTCAACATTGCTTACTATATCGGAGGTATTAGAATCTTCTTTAGTTAATACATATTGAGCTTTTATTTCAGTGTCGTAGATTTGGAAACCGACAGCTACAATTATATCGTTGAGTTTTGTACTCCAAACCATTTCCATTTCAGATCTTGGTAAAAATATAGTAGCTACATTTTCCTCGACCTTTATTAATTCAGCAGGTGTTACGTAGAAATCAAACATTGATCGTGTTAATCTTTCTTTAGCTAATTCTAAAATCTGATTCCAAAATTGTTTTTCTTTCAACAACAAACTCCTCCTTTTCTAAATGGTGTAATCTTAAACACTATTTTATCATATAGCAAGCAATTTTTCCACAACTTGTGAAAAACAATCCACAATGTTTAAAAGATTTATCCACAACTTGTGGATAAATTATCTTATTTTTGATTTAATAGACTTTTTCTATGATAATCCAGTGGATAAGTATGTGAGTTGAGAAAAATAAAATAACAGCCTTATCTCAGGCTGTTAATAAAACGTTGGTATTCTTCTTGATTATGAAAAGAGATAGTTATTTTTCCTGCCTCTTTTTTTTGAAGGACGATTTGGACATCTAATCCCAACAATTTTTTCAAATTTTCTTCTTCTTCTTTGATAAAGTGATCTTTTTCTTTGCTTTTCTTCTTCTTATTTTTTTCTTCTTTAAGTAGATATTCCACCTGCCGAACCGATAAATCCTCTGTCTGAATACGATGGAGTAAATTTTTTTGTTCTTTCACAGGTAGTTGGATTAGCAGTCTAGCATGTGCTTGAGACAATTTTCCAGTTTCTACTTCTGTTAAAATAAAATCAGGAAGTGTTAGCAAGCGAACAAGATTAGTAATATAAGGGCGTGATTTTCCCATTTTATCAGCAATTTCTGCGTGAGTATACCCTTTGTCAATTAAAGATTGATAAGCTTTTGCTTCCTCAATCGGATTTAAGTCTTCTCGTTGTAAATTTTCAATGATTGAGTGAACCATCATATCCTGATCAGATAATTTTTTAATGATTACAGGAACTTCTGATAGCCCAGCTGCTATCGATGCCCGATACCGTCTTTCTCCAGCTAGGATTTCATATCCGATAACTGGAGATTGACGAACGATAATGGGTTGAATTAAACCATTTTCTTTAATAGATTGGGCAAGTTCTTCTATTTTTTCTTTTGAAAATTCTTTACGAGGTTGATAGGGATTTTTTTGAATATCACTGATACGAATTAATTTGAATTCTTCCATATTTCTACAGTATCACATCTTTGATATTCTGTAAAGTAGGTTTACAAATCTGTAAACTATTGATTTAAATCACTTGTACTCTTATCTAGTTTGATTGTAGTTTTTTCTTCTTTACCATTACGGTAATAAGTTACAGTTATTTCATCTCCAATAGAGTGGCTATACAGAGCATTTTGCAATTCAGTAGTAGATGAAATCTTAGTATCATCTACTTTTGTGATGACATCATACTGTTGTAAATGTCCATTTGCAGGCATGTTCTTTTGAACAGAACGAACAGCTACACCAGAAGTAACGTTGTCAGGAAGTTTTAATTTTTGTAGATCAGCAGTGCTAAGGTTTGTCAAATTAACCATGTGGATACCAAGAGCTGGTCGAGTTACTTTTCCATCTTTTTCCAACTGTTTGATAATATTCTTAACATCGTTTGCAGGAATAGCAAAGCCAAGACCTTCTACGGATGTTCCACCATTAGAGGCAATTTTACTTGATGTAATACCGATAACTTGTCCCTGGATATTAATCAAAGGACCTCCAGAGTTACCAGGGTTAATAGCTGTGTCTGTTTGGATGGCATTTGTTGAAATAGCTTGACCATCTTCAGATTTCAAAGAAACGTGTCTGTTCAAGCTTGATACAATACCTTGTGTAACTGTATTTGCATATTCTGAACCCAAAGGACTACCGATTGCGATAGCTGTTTCCCCAACAGATAATTGACTTGAGTCACCAAACTCAGCTACTGTAGAGACCTTTTCTGAAGATATTTTTACTACTGCAATATCAGAATAGGTATCAGAACCGACGATTTCACCTGGTACTTTTGTTCCGTCAGCTAAACGAATGTCAAGTTTTTTAGCTCCATTAATAACGTGAGTATTGGTCACGAGGTAGGCATTATTATCATCTTTTTTATAGATAACCCCAGAACCTTCACTATTAACTTGTTCAGTATTCGAATCTGTATCAGTATCATCAGATCCAACAAAACTACTTTGAGAGTTTCCTGAATAAGTGATAATAGAGACAACTGCATCTTTAACTTTATCAACAGCCTGTGTAGTAGAATTTTCATTTTTCGAAGCAGTCTGAGTGACCGCTGCACTATTTTGTTCTCCACTTCCCTGCTTTTGGTTGAACTGAATAACAGCCAAACTTCCTAATAGACCACTAAAAAAACTAATAAGTATAACTAGTAAAAGTTGTCCAATTGTTTTTGAAAACTTATTTAAGTTTTTCATAAAATCCTCCATATTTGATTTATTAGTGAAAGTATAAAATTATTAACTTAATCCTAGCTTAAAAAAGTTTAAGTTTTTAACAATCTGTGGATAACTGATTAAAATTTGTGAATTTATTGTGTTTTTTACCTTTTTCATTTGTGAATAAGATGTGAATAGGGTACGATTATGATAAAATAGAAGCATGAAAATTAAAATTGTAACAGTTGGAAAATTAAAAGAAAAGTATCTCAAAGATGGAATCGCAGAATATTCTAAAAGAATATCTCGATTTGCTACAGTAGAAATGATTGAATTAGCTGATGAAAAGACACCAGATCGTGCCAGTGATTCTGAAAATGAAAAAATCTTGGATTTAGAAGGAAATCGAATTCTTTCCAAAGTTGGGGATAGAGAATTTGTTGTCGTTTTAGCTATTGAAGGGAAGACATTATCTTCTGAAGAATTTAGTAGCCAATTAGAACAAGCTTCTATTAATGGTTATTCAACCTTAACATTTGTTATTGGTGGGAGTTTAGGGCTCTCTCATCAAGTAAAAAAGCGTGCTAATCTATCCCTTAGCTTTGGTCGTTTAACTCTCCCACATCAACTAATGCGTCTCGTTCTTATAGAGCAGATATACCGAGCTTTTACTATCCAGCAAGGTTCTCCATATCATAAATAGGATTGACTATTCTCAATTATTTTGATAAGATAAACTAGTTAGGTCTCATAGCTCAGCTGGATAGAGCATTCGCCTTCTAAGCGAACGGTCGCAGGTTCGAATCCTGCTGGGATCATATACTAGACGTAACGCTGGGGAAACCCAGCGTTTTTTGTGAAAAAATGACAGTTCAGGTACAAAAATGTGCAGTTGAGAATGAATTATTTTAAAATGAACTCCGTTTTGTATAATAGGCTTGTAAGTTCATATAAAAGAAAAAATATAGTAGGGAGATATAATGGTTTTATTAAAAATATTCATAGTTATTCTTCATATTCTTATTCTAACAAATAGCTATGAACTCATTTGTAAGGCGACAAAAAAAGAAAAATATTTGTTTATTTTTTGGGTGTTTATAGCACAATTTACAGTTGAAACTTTACTCTATTTTTATTTTTTTAGATGGATTTGGAATTGAAAAAAATTTCATTTACCTTTATGGTATTTGCTTATCTAATGGGGTTAAAAAAAGTACGATAAGTACAAGGCTATTTTTTTATCAGTCTACTATTGTCTTTATTATATAATAGCACTCATACTTTTTTTATCAGTAACCATATCCTCTATAACAGGTGATTCTTTTGTAACAAAATATGAAGATTTGTTTTTTGTAGTAGTTTTATTGCTGACTTATTTTGTAATTAAAAAAATTATTGTTTATTTCCACTTGGAGCTCAATTATTTTGATAAAGATTATCTCTATTCATTTTTAAAAAAAGTCATCTTAGCTTTCTTTGCTTTACATATTCTATTATTCATTTCAGATGTAGTGAGTAATCATGCGCATTTTAATAGTTTTGGTAGTATTTTAGCAACAATTGTCTTTATTTGTCTACTACTAATATTCTTCGCTATGAATTCTCATAAGGTGCGAGTTGAAAAAGAAATTGCCCTAAAACAGAAAAAATTTGAACAAGAACATTTACAGACTTATACAGATGAAATTGTGGGTTTGTATAATGAAATCCGTGGTTTTCGTCATGATTATGCAGGTATGCTTGTCAGTATGCAAATGGCTATTGACAGTGGAGATTTACAGGAAATTGACAGGGTTTACAATGAAGTTCTAGTCAAAGCTAATCAAAAATTACGTTCAGATAAGTATACATACTTTGATTTAAACAATATAGAAGATTCAGCTTTACGAAGTTTAATTGCGCAATCTATTGTATATGCACGAAATAAGAACGTAGAGTTTACACTAGAAGTAAAGGATATTATCACAAGATTGTCAATCGATTTACTCGATCTTGTTCGTATGATGAGTGTTTTGTTGAATAATGCTGTTGAAGGTGCTGCAGAAAGTTATTTGAAACAAATGGAAGTTGCAGTGATTAAGATGGATTTGGAAACAATTATCGTGATTCAAAATTCCTGTAAAATTACTATGACACCTTCAGAAGATTTGTTTGAACTAGGTTTTTCTACTAAAGGTAGAAATAGAGGAATAGGGCTTAATAATGTTAAAGAAATTTTGGATAAGTATGAAAATATCATTTTAGAAACAGAGATGGAAGATAGTACGTTTAGACAGATTATTAGATTTAAGAGAGAGTTTGAATGAAAGTATTAATTTTAGAAGATGTTATTCAACATCAAGTCAGATTAGAAAGAACCCTGGATGAAATTTCAAAGGAATTAAATATTCCTATTTCTTATAAAACAACAGGTAAAGAACGAGAATTTAAGGAATATATCGAAAATGATGAAGTAAACCAGCTATATTTTCTAGATATTGATATTCATGGAGTTGAGAAAAAAGGATTTGAAATCGCACAGTTTATTCGTCACCATAATCCCTATGCAATTATTGTATTTATCACTAGTAGATCAGAATTTGCTACCTTAACTTACAAATATCAAGTATCAGCCTTGGATTTTGTTGATAAAGATATTAATGATGAATTATTTAAGAAACGTATCGAACAGAGTATCTTATATACTAAGAGCATGCTGCTTGAAAATAAGGATGTTGTGGATTATTTTGACTATAACTACAAGGGAAATGATTTGAAAATTCCCTACCATGATATTTTGTATATTGAAACAACAGGAGTATCTCATAAGTTAAGGATTATTGGTAAGAATTTTGCCAAAGAATTTTATGGGACTATGACGGATATTCAAGAAAAAGATAAAGATACGCAAAGATTTTATTCCGCTCATAAATCATTTCTTATCAATGTAGGAAATGTTAGAGAAGTTGATCGAAAAAATTTAGAAGTGGTTTTTTATGAGGATCATCGTTGTCCGATTACCCGTCTCAAGGTTCGGAAATTAAGAGATATTCTGGAGAAAAAATCTAAAAAGTGATTGACAATTAGTAAGAAATTGATATAATGGTTATATCTACTATAGATATATGGTCCGTTGGTCAAGGGGTTAAGACACCGCCTTTTCACGGCGGTAACACGGGTTCGAATCCCGTACGGACTATATTATCCGCCATAGCTCAGTTGGTAGTAGCGCATGACTGTTAATCATGATGTCGTAGGTTCGAGTCCTACTGGCGGAGTCAAAAAAAAAAGAACACCATAGGTGTTCTTTTTTTATGTCTAATTTTAATCTCCTAACATTTTCATAAGAAAGTCTGTCATTTCTTGCGGACTTTCTTTTTTTCCGTGGGCAATCCAGGTTTGACAGACTCCAAAGAGAGCATTTGTTAGATAGATACTACTATACTCTAACTCAATCTCGTTTAAATTTAATTGCATAAATCGTTTCTGGAGATCAGTACTGAGCAGAATGTGCAGTTTATTTCTCAGGAAGTTTTGTATTTCTTTTGTACCATTTTCAGATAGAAGAGCAGCTAATAGTGGTTCAGATTCTAAGTATTCAAACACTTCTAGGATAGCATCTCTTTTATGATTTGCGTGTTTTTGGAAAATGTACTCAAAAGTATGAAATAGCTTACTTTGGTAGTGTTCAATCATATCATACTTATCTTTATAGTGAGTATAAAAGCTAGAACGACTAATTCCGGCTTTTTCTGCTAGTTTAACAGTGCTAATTTGATCAAATGGCTGTTCCGTTAATAATTGAACCATGGCGTTCTCGATAGTACGTTTGGTTTTTAAGCGTTTATTGCTCTCTTTCATATTTCCTCCTTGTGAACAAAATTAGACGTTGTGTCTAAATAATGATTTTTTAACTTGTAAATCAGATTTTTTAATGTATAATCTATTATATCAAAATTTTAGACAATATGTGTAAAAAAGGAGACAATATGTTTAAAGAATGGAAAGCAATTTTTAAAAAACCAACCTTTATCATTGTAATGATAGGGATTTCCTTAATTCCAGCTCTTTACAATATCATTTTCTTATCTTCAATGTGGGATCCATACGGTAAACTTTCAGAGTTACCTGTAGCGGTTGTTAATAACGACAAGGAAGCTTCTTACAATGGAACTACAATGACTATTGGAAAAGACATGGTGTCCAATTTAAAGGAAAATAAATCATTAGATTTTCATTTTGTCAATGAAGAAGAAGGTCAGAAAGGTTTAGAAGATGGTAATTACTATATGGTAGTAACTTTGCCAAGTGACTTATCTGAAAAGGCTGCTTCTATTTTAACAGACCACCCAGAACAAATGACCATTAACTATCAAACTTCTAGCGGGCATAGCTTCATTGCAAGTAAGATGAGTGACTCTGCCATGACACAGTTAAAACAGACTGTTTCTGCGAATGTAACCGAAACCTATACGAAAGCTTTATTTCAAAAGATGGGAGATTTAAAATCTGGTTTAACGAAGGCAACAGATGGAAGTGAACAATTGGCCAACGGGGCTAGTCAGTTAGCTGTTGGAAGTCAGACATTATCTTCAAATCTTAATACTTTAGCCAACTCAAGTTTAACTTTTTCTAATGGAAGTGAACAATTTACAAAAGGGTTGACAACATATGTCACAGGAGTAAACCAACTAAATGTTGGGTTAGGAACATTTAATGATGGGTTACAGAACTATACAAGTGGAGTTTCACAGATTGACAGTGGACTTAATCAATTATCTTCCAAGACTCCTGAATTAGTAGCAGGTGTCAATCAGCTAAATACAGGAATGAAGACATATGCAGGAGGAGTTTCGCAACTGAATGCAGGTCTCAATCAATTTTCAGTTGGTGTCAATGCATATACAAGTGGTGTTGACAAACTATCTGTTGGAACAAATCAATTATCTAGTCAATCAGATTCATTAAGAGATGGTATTACTCAATTAAATAAAGGGATTAAAGAAATTTCTACTCAATTGAATACGACATCTCAACAGAAAGAAGATATAACCCAGTTAACTACAAGTTTAGATGAGTTGAATAAAGCACTTCAAGCTGTAACTATATCAGATAATACTGAACTTAAAACAACAATATCTAATGACTTAGCAACTATATCTACTCTCGCTCAAACTATTGTGACTAATAGTCAAACAGAACAAGAGAGAACTCTTACCAACCTCCAAGCAACAGCAACTTATCAAACTCTCACTGACACTCAGAAAAAAGAATTGACTGAAGCTGTTTCAAATAATTCTAATTCAACGATTGATTCAGCAAAAGAAATTTTAACATTAGTAGGAAACTTAAAAGTAAGTTTGGAAAGTGTAAACCAACCAATCACTAATCTTTCTACTTTACAGACAAAAGCAAATCAATTATTACCTGTAGCTTCTAGCTCTTTGACATCTATGTCAAGTGGATTTACACAGCTACAAAATGCTGTAGATAATCAGTTAGTTCCTGGAAGTCAATCAATCGAAAATGGAGTTAAAGAATATACTAAAGGATTGGATACTATTTCTTTAGGTGTAAATCAACTAAGTGAAAAGAATACAACTTTGACAACAAGTTTAGATCAATTGGTTTCTGGGTCAACTAAGTTGACAGAAAATTCTTCAACATTGACAACTGGTTTGAATACATTAGCTGGAAAAACTCCAGAATTAGTAACAGGTATCGAAAAATTATCATTTGGATCAAGTCAATTAAATAGTAAGAGTCCAGAGTTAATGTTAGGTCTTGATAAAATATATCTAGGCTCAAGTCAATTAACGGATAAATCAAGTCAATTACTTTCAGCTAGCTCTCAATTAGGAAGTGGTGCAGAAAAAATTGCAGACGGTGCTGGGAAATTAGCAGATGGCGGTGCAACTTTAACTGCTGGTATAGAAAGTTTACAAGTGGGAGCTACAGGGCTAGGAAAAGGATTAAGTAATGCTAACAATCAACTAAAATCAGCATCAACAGAGCCTAATAATGCAGAAATATTATCTGAGCCTTTGAGTCTTTCAAAAACAGATAATGATCAAGTTCCTGTAAATGGAATTGCTATGGCTCCTTATATGATATCAGTCGCCCTCTTTGTTGCTGCATTATCAACAAATATGATTTTTGCTAAATTACCTTCAGGTCGTCATCCTGAAAGTCGCTGGGCTTGGTTTAAATCTCGCTTCGAGATAAATGGAGTCATTGCTGTGTTAGCAGCTGTCTTAGTCTATGGAGGAGTTCATCTTATAGGCCTAACGGCAAATCATGAAATGAGAACCTTATTCTTAATCATCATCGCAAGTTTGACCTTTATGTCTATGGTAACTGCTTTAACGACATGGAATAGTCGTTTAGGTGCTTTCTTTCTCTCTTATTTTACTATTATTACAATTAGCATCAAGTGCAGGAACTTATCCACTTGCTTTGACAAATGATTTCTTTAAAGCGGTTAATCCTTGGTTGCCAATGAGTTATTCAGTTTCAGGATTGAGACAAACAATTTCTATGACAGGGAATATGCATCATCAAGTAATTTTCTTTCTTGTAACGTTAGTTCTATTCATAGGATTAGGTATGCTGGCTTATCAACCTAAGAAAATGGACGAAGATTAGATATGTTTCACGTGAAACAATGATATAAACAGATTGATAGAACTATCAACTAAAAATTCATAAAAACAATAAAACTCAGTTGGATTATCCAACTGAGTTTTTATAATCTAATTTAATCTTTCCAAAGTTCTTTTACTTTTGCTTGAACTTCAGCATTTTCTAAGAATTCGTCATAGGTTTCATCAATACGATCAATGACACCATTTTTAGAAAGGACGATGATGTGATTTGCCAGTGTTTGAATAAATTCATGGTCATGGCTGGCAAAGATGATTGATTCTTTGAAATTTTTCAATCCATCATTCAGACTAGAGATAGATTCCAAGTCTAAGTGATTTGTAGGATCATCAAGTACAAGGACGTTAGATTTTAAAAGCATGAGTTTAGACAGCATCACGCGCACTTTTTCTCCCCCTGACAAGACGTTGACAGGCTTGTTAACCTCGTCCCCAGAGAAAGCATACGACCCAAGAATCCTCGTAGGAAGGTATTATCATCTTCTTCTTTACTTGCAAATTGACGCAACCAGTCAAGGATAGACTCGTTACCAGCAAAATCAGCTGAATTGTCTTTTGGCAAGTAAGAGCGACTAGTTGTAACTCCCCACTTGACAGTTCCTTCATATTCGATTTCACCCATAATAGCGCGAATCAAGGCAGTGGTTTGGATGTCGTTTTGTCCGATAAGAGCTGTCTTGTCACCTGGACGCAAGATAAAGTTGATGTTGTCAAGAATAGTTTCACCATCAATCTTTACAGATAGATTTTCAACTGTCAAGAGATCATTACCAATTTCACGTTCAGCTTTAAAGCTGATAAATGGGTATTTCCGGCTTGATGGGACAATTTCTTCTAACTGAATCTTGTCAAGCATCTTTTTACGCGAAGTTGCCTGTTTAGATTTTGAAGCATTGGCAGAGAAGCGAGCAACGAATTCTTGTAATTGTTTAATTTTTTCCTCTGCTTTAGCATTACGGTCCGCTAGCAATTTGGCAGCAAGTTCAGATGACTCCTTCCAGAAGTCGTAGTTACCGACATAGAGTTTGATTTTCCCAAAGTCAAGGTCGGCCATGTGAGTACATACTTTATTCAAGAAGTGACGGTCGTGGGATACAACGATAACGGTATTCTCAAAATCAATCAAGAAATCTTCTAACCAGGTAATAGATTGTATATCAAGACCGTTGGTCGGCTCGTCCAAAAGAAGGACATCTGGTTTACCAAATAGGGCTTTAGCAAGGAGAACTTTCACCTTGTCACCGTTTGCAAGTTCGCTCATATTTTGGTAATGGAGTTCTTCTGGAATATTCAGATTTTGTAAGAGTTGTGAAGCTTCACTCTCAGCTTCCCAACCACCTAGTTCAGCAAATTCTCCTTCAAGTTCAGCTGCACGAACTCCATCTTCATCTGAAAAATCTTCCTTCATGTAGATAGCATCTTTTTCTTTCATGATGCTATACAGCTTTTCATTACCCATGATAACGACATCAATAGCACGCTCGTCTTCATAGTCAAAGTGATTTTGACGAAGTACAGAAAGACGTTCGTCTGGTCCAAGAGATATATGACCAGTCGTTGGTTCAATATCCCCTGCTAAGATTTTTAAAAAAGTTGATTTTCCAGCACCATTGGCACCAATCAAACCATAGGTATTTCCTTCTGTAAATTTGATGTTGACATCATCAAAAAGTTTACGATCACTAAAACGTAGTGAAACATCAGATACTGTTAGCAAAGTTTTTCTCCTATTATATGTAATACTCTAATTCTACTAGAAAATCACTAAATATTCAAATTTTTATTTGTCAATTTTTTGTAAAGAAAGTTGACAAATGATTTACAGTTGAAAGGGTTAACAAGTCTATTGTTTGAATAAAAAAATTATCTGTCTTTTTATTAAAAAAAATGCTATAATTGAAAGGACCATATCAAAGGAGAATCAAATGAATAAACCCATTATTTTAACAGGAGATCGTCCAACAGGGAAACTACATATTGGGCACTACGTTGGAAGCTTAAAAAATCGTGTCTTACTACAGGAAGAAAATAAATATGACATGTTTGTCTTTTTAGCTGACCAACAAGCCTTAACTGACCATGCAAAAGATCCTCAAACAATAGTAGAGTCTATTGGGAATGTGGCCTTGGACTATCTTGCAGTGGGATTAGATCCTAAGAAATCAACGATTTTTATCCAAAGTCAGATACCAGAATTGGCAGAACTTTCTATGTATTACATGAATTTGGTATCTTTGGCCCGTTTGGAACGAAACCCAACCGTCAAAACAGAAATTGCTCAGAAAGGCTTTGGAGAAAGTATTCCAACTGGATTTTTGGTTTATCCAGTTGCGCAAGCCGCTGACATTACAGCATTCAAAGCTAACTTGGTTCCAGTAGGAAATGATCAAAAGCCGATGATTGAACAAACACGTGAAATTGTTCGTTCTTTTAACCATGCCTACAATTGTGATGTTTTAGTGGAGCCAGAAGGAATTTATCCTGAGCATGAAGGTGCAGGACGTTTGCCAGGTTTAGATGGTAATGCCAAAATGTCGAAATCTCTTAATAATGGTATTTACCTAGCTGACGATGCGGATACTTTACGAAAAAAAGTGATGAGTATGTATACTGATCCAGATCATATTCGTGTTGAGGATCCAGGTAAGATTGAAGGTAATATGGTTTTCCATTACTTAGATGTTTTTGGTCGCCCAGAGGATGCACAAGAAATTGCTGAAATGAAAGAGCATTACCAACGTGGAGGCCTTGGTGATGTTAAGACCAAGCGTTATCTCCTTGAAATCCTAGAACGTGAACTTGGTCCAATCCGTGAACGTCGTATTGAGTTTGCTAAAGATATGGGTGAAGTTTATAATATGTTACAAAAAGGTAGTGAAAAGGCTCGAGAAGTTGCTGGCCAAACACTCTCAGAAGTCAAAGCAGCAATGGGGTTAAACTACTTTAAATAAAAGATAAAATACGAAATTTAAAACTATCTTTTTCTTAATTAGAAAGGGATAGTTTTTTTTATTTGTTCTCTTATAAATTTAATTGACAAATTTTCATAGAATGGTATGATAGATACAATACAAAAAGCGTTAAGCTCAATAAAGAAAGAAAAGAGGAAACTTCAATGTCTAATTGGGACACTAAATTTTTGAAAAAAGGTTTTACCTTTGATGATGTATTGCTTATCCCAGCAGAGAGCCATGTGTTGCCTAATGATGCGGATTTAACAACAAAATTAGCAGACAATTTGACTTTAAATATCCCAATTATTACAGCTGCGATGGACACAGTAACAGAGAGCCAAATGGCGATTGCAATCGCGCGTGCAGGTGGACTTGGAGTTATCCATAAAAACATGTCTATTGAGCAACAAGCTGACGAAGTTCGCAAGGTAAAACGTTCTGAGAATGGTGTTATTATTGATCCATTCTTCTTGACTCCAGAACATACAATTGAGGAAGCAGACGAATTGATGGGACGTTACCGTATCAGTGGTGTTCCAGTGGTTGAAACTCTTGAAAATCGTAAATTGGTTGGTATTTTGACAAACCGTGACCTTCGTTTTATTTCTGACTATAACCAACCAATTTCAAAACACATGACTAGTGAAAACTTGGTTACTGCACCAGTTGGTACAGATTTAAAAACAGCGGAGAGTATTTTACAAGAACACCGTATTGAAAAACTACCTTTGGTTGATGAAGAAGGTCGTCTTTCTGGATTGATTACAATCAAAGATATTGAAAAAGTCATTGAATTTCCAAATGCTGCAAAAGATCAGTTTGGTCGCCTTCTGGTTGCAGGTGCGGTGGGTGTTACTTCTGACACATTTGAACGTGCAGAAGCCCTCTTTGAAGCAGGTGCAGATGCGATTGTCATCGATACAGCACACGGACACTCTGCAGGAGTTCTCCGCAAAATCGCTGAAATCCGTGCTCACTTCCCAGATCGAACATTAATTGCTGGAAATATTGCTACTGCTGAAGGTGCGCGTGCTCTTTATGACGCAGGAGTTGATGTTGTTAAAGTTGGTATTGGTCCAGGTTCAATCTGTACAACTCGTGTGATTGCAGGTGTGGGTGTTCCTCAAGTAACAGCCATTTACGATGCTGCAGCAGTTGCACGTGAATATGGTAAAACAATCATCGCTGATGGTGGAATCAAGTATTCTGGAGATATTGTAAAAGCCCTTGCTGCTGGTGGAAATGCAGTAATGCTTGGGTCCATGTTTGCGGGAACAGATGAAGCTCCAGGTGAAACTGAAATCTTCCAAGGACGTAAATTCAAAACTTATCGTGGTATGGGCTCAATCGCTGCAATGAAGAAAGGTTCAAGTGACCGTTACTTCCAAGGTTCAGTTAATGAAGCAAACAAACTGGTTCCAGAAGGAATTGAAGGTCGTGTTGCTTATAAAGGCGCTGCGGCTGATATCGTCTTCCAAATGATTGGTGGTATTCGTTCTGGTATGGGTTACTGTGGTGCTGCTAATCTGAAAGAATTGCATGACAATGCTCAGTTTATTGAAATGTCTGGTGCAGGTCTAAAAGAAAGCCATCCACATGATGTTCAAATTACTAACGAAGCACCAAATTACTCAATGTAATTTAAAAAGCTCCTGTTTAACAGGAGCTTTTTTGTTTTGACATGCATGTAAAGTTTAGTTTACAGATAGTTGACCGTCATTTACTGTAAAGACACTTAGGTTGTCAGGCAAGTTTTGAAGATGATCTAAACTTGTAGTTGTTATAAAGGTTTGAATATTATGAGAGATAGTCTCTAATAATTTAAGTTGGCGATTGTTGTCAAGTTCACTCATAACATCGTCAAGTAAAAGAATAGGAGATTCCTTGGTAATGCTTTCCATCAATTCGACTTCAGCTAGTTTGATAGATAAAACTAAGCTACGATGCTGTCCTTGACTGCCAAAACTTGCTTCTATACCATTGATCAAGAAAATCATATCATCTCGATGAGGACCAACTCCCGTATTCTTTTTAAATAAATCTCTAGATCTACTCTTTTGAAGTGCCATATAAAAAGAATCAGCTAATTGTTTTTTGTCAACAAAGTTTACAGAAGGTTGATAGCGAATTGACAGTTCTTCTAATTGGTCTGAAATGTCAAAATGTTTCTTTTGACCAAAGAAATCCATTTTCTGTATAAAGTCAGCCCTGTGAATCATTACACGACATCCATATTCTACCAGTTGATCATCAAGAACAGATAAAAAAGTTTCATCAATATTTTGTGTAGTTTTTAGATAGGTGTTTCTCTGTTTAAGAATATGGTTATAGCTTGACAAGTCTGACAAGTAAATCGGTTTGATCTGTCCCAACTCCATGTCAATGAATTTACGTCGAATAGCTGGCGCACCTTTGACAAGTTGTAAATCTTCTGGAGCAAATAAGACAACATTCATATGTCCGATATAATCAGAAAGACGAGCCTGTTTTAAATGATTCACTTTAGTAATCCGACCTTTTTGTGTTAAGTCGATTTCAAGTGGGATAGTTGCTGTTTTCTTCTGCAGCAGTCCGGAAACTTGTAGTTGTTCTTCTTCAAACTGAATTAAATTTTTGTCTGTCTTTGTTCGATGACTTCTTGTTAAGGCTAAAAAGTAAATACTTTCAAGAAGATTCGTTTTCCCTTGAGCGTTCCGGCCAACAAATACATTTAATTTTGGATTAAAATCAACTTCGATATTATGATAGTTACGAAATTGTTTAATGGATAAATTTTTCAACCACATAATTATCTACCTGGGAAGCGTGGTGCTGATTTTGTATTTTTGGGTTGAGCTTTTTTTGTAGATTTTTTTTGAACTTTCTTATTCATTTCCTTTACAATCTTAGCTACACGTTCTTTCTCAAGTTTTTCTAAATGAAACTCCTCTAGTTCTTCTGGGGTTGGTTGAACTAGAACGATCTGGACTTTTAAATCAGGGATTTCAATAGAATTCCCGATTCTAATTTTCTTGCCTCGACGATTTTCTAATTCTCCATTAAAATATACAAGATGGTCAGATAAAAAGGATTTAATAGCACCACCACTTTGTATAATTCCAAGGTCTTTTAATAGAGATTGGAGAGTAATAAATTCTTCAAATAATTTGTATTCCATAGTTCACCTCAATCTTTGGTATTATACCATATTTTGCTCAAAATAGTTGAGAAGAAACCACTGATATGAAAACGATTTTAATTTTAAAAGATTCAATGAGAACAAGAAAAATTTTCGTTTTCATGGTATAATAGAACTCTATGTAAAAGGAGGTAAAAGATGGAGTTATTCCCTGGAATTGCAGTGCATTTTATCCAATCTAAAAAGTTTAAGACTAATAAAATAACCATGCGTTTCACAGCTCCATTATCTCTGGATTTAATTTCAGGGCGCATGTTAAGTGCCAGTATGCTTGAAACAGCTAATAAAAGTTATCCAACCGCCCAGATTTTAAAAAAACATTTGGCTGCATTGTATGGAGCGGATTTATCGACTCATGCATATAGAAGAGGACAAAGCCATCTCGTAGATGTCAGTTTAACTTATGTTCGAGATGAATTTTTAAGTAAGAAAAACGTGTTAACTTCTCAAATTTTAGAATTATTGTATCAAGTCATATTTAATCCCTTGTCAGATGAGGAAGGATTTGAAAAGAGAGCCTTTGAAATTGAGAAAAAACAACTGTTGGCAAGACTGGAATCAGAATTAGAGGATCCTTTCTTCTTTGCGCATAAAGAATTAGATCATTTGTTTTTCCAAGAAGAATCCATGCAGTTAGTCCCTAAAGATTTGATTTCCAGAATTTCTGAAGAGACTTCTAAAACTTGTTATTCAAGTTTCCAAAAAATGCTGATCGAAGATAGAATTGATTTATTCTTTTTAGGGGACTTTAATGAAATAGAAGTTCTAGAAATCCTGAAAAAATTTAACTTGACAGGTCGTAAAGATACTGTAAACATTCAATATCGACAAGAATATTCAAATGTTCTTAGGGAAGGAATTATCAGAAAAACCTAGGGCAGTCTATTCTAGAAATGGGCTACCATAGCACAATTGGTTATGGGGATGATCAAAAGATGGCTTTACTTCTTGTAAACGGTCTGCTCGGGGCTTTTCCGCACTCTAAATTGTTTACTCAAGTAAGAGAAAAGGAAGGGCTGGCTTATACTGTATCTAGTCACCTGGATCTTTTTAGTGGATTTTTACGATTATTTGCTGGAATCAATCGTCAGAAGCGAAACAAGGCAAGAAAATTGATGAATGATCAATTACTCAATATCAAAAATGGTAGATTTACAGATGCTGAAGTTAATCAAACTAAGGAAATGATTCGTAGGACCATGTTGTTGAGTCAGGATAATCAAGATTCGATTATTGACAGAGAATACTTAAGCATCTTTTTTGGTAAATCGATTTTAGACCTGGATACTTTGATAGAGACACTAGAGCAAGTTGACAAGGAGGCAATCTGTAGGGCTGCGTCTAGTCTAAAATTGCAAGCTATCTATTTTATGGAAGGAGCAGAATGACTAGAGTAACTTTTGATGAGAAATACTATCCTGCTGTAAAGGAAACTCTTTATCAAGCAACATTAGAAAATGGCTTGACAGTTACTTTACTTCCAAAAAATGACTTTAACGAAGTTTATGGTGTAGTTACTGTTCAAGTTGGTTCAGTTGACACAGAGTTTACAGCAAGAGATGGCAAAAGAAAAACATATCCAAAAGGGATTGCTCATTTTTTAGAGCATAAACTTTTTGAAAGAGAAAATTCTGAAGATATCATGGCTAGTTTTACTGAACTAGGTGCAGATAGTAATGCCTTTACAAGCTTTACAAATACAAGTTATCTTTTTTCAACGTCTGATCATGTTACTGAGTGTTTGGACTTGCTTGACGAATTAGTTACAAGCCTTAACATTACTGAAGAATCTGTTGAACGCGAAAAGGATATCATTCAGCAAGAACGCGAAATGTACCAAGACGATCCTGATTCCTGCTTGTTCTTTAAAACACTTGCAAATCTATATCCAGAGAGTCCTCTTGCTTCAGATATTGTCGGAACTGAAGATTCGATAGAAAATATTGGATTAGAGGATTTACGAGATAATTTTGAAGAATTTTACACTCCTGTCAATAGTCATATTTTCCTTGTTGGGAACTTTGATTTAGAGTTGATACAAGATTATTTCTCGCAAAAGGATGTTGGAGATTGGATGGATGAAACCTCGAGAGAAACAATCGCTTTAAACCCCGTAAAGAAGGTTGAGAGCATTCGTATGGATGTCGCTTCTCCTAAATTAGCTATTGGCGTTCGAACAAATTCCAATATGAGTAATCAGGATTGTTACCGATATAGTATTTTGCTAAGAGCTTTGTTTACGATGATGTTTGGTTGGACCTCTAAAAGATTTCAGAGTTTGTATGAAACTGGGAAATTAGATTCTTCATTATCTTTAGAGGTTGAAATTAATCGACGTTTTAACTTTTTGATGCTGACAATGGAGACGACGGAGCCTGTAGCTATTTCGCACCAATTTCGAAAGGCGATTCAGAACTTTGTTACTGATGCAGATGTTTCGGAAGAACATCTTGATCTAATAAAAAGTGAAATTTATGGAGAGTTCATCCATAACATGAATTCTTTAGAATTTATTGCGACTCAATATCAGCCACATATTGATGAATCAACCCTCTTTGATTTGCCAAAGATTATACAGGAAATGACTTTGGAAGATGTTCTTGAGGTAGGACATCATTTTATTGATAATAGTGAAATCGTTGAGTTTACGATTTTTCCACTGTAGTCATTGCAGTAACCTAGACTAGAAAGAAGGAATGGTAAGTATGAGAAAAAAAACAATTGGTGAAGTTTTACGTTTAGCAAGAATTAATCAAGGTTTGAGCTTGGAGGAATTGCAGCGCAAAACAGATATTCAACTAAATTTGCTTGAGGCTTTAGAATCAGATGATTTCGACCAACTACCAAGCCCTTTTTATACGCGCTCTTTTTTGAGAAAGTATGCTTGGGCAGTTGAGTTGGATGAAAGTATAATTCTAGAAGCTTATGATTCGGGAAGTATGATTACCTATGAGGAAGTGGATGTTGATGAGATAGAACTATCAGGTCGTAGACGTTCCAATCGTAAGAAACGTTCCTTGCTCCCTCTATTTTACTTTATTCTCTTCTCCTTATCTATTATCATTTTTGTTTCTTATTATGTTTGGAATTACATTCAAACACAACCGACAGCAACAACTTCAGCCAACTATAATGTTGTGACTACGACAACAAGTGCAACAAGTAGTGAAACAACAACTAGCAATCAAACCACTAGCCCATCAAGTTCGAGCGACGCATCAACTGTGACGATTTCTGGTCAGGGAGATGTTATATCGGTAGAATATAAAACTGCTAAAGAAACTGCCGAACTTCAACTGTCTGTGACGGATGTAACAAGCTGGATTAGTGTTTCAGATACTGAATTGGCTGGAGGAACTACTCTTGAGCCTAATAATAAGATGGCCAAAACAACAATTTCTAAAGGCTCTCCAGTAACTATCACATTAGGCGTTGTCAAAGGCGTGAAAATCAAGATTGATAATCAGGAAATTGATACTTCGAAATTAACTGGTCAAACTGGCTGGATTACACTGAAATTAGGTTCAAATTAAGGAAGGATAATATGAAAAAAGAGAATATTCCTAACATACTTACGCTGGGTAGAATTGTATTTATTCCGATTTTTATCCTCCTTTTATCATTTGGGTCGTCTCCGTTATTGCATAAAACGGCGGCTGTTATTTTTGCTATTGCTAGTATCACGGATTATCTAGATGGTTATTTAGCTAGAAAATGGCAAGTGGTTAGTAATTTTGGTAAATTTGCAGATCCGATGGCTGATAAGTTGTTGGTCATGTCAGCTTTCATCATGTTGGTTGGTCTAAACATGGCTCCAGCCTGGCTGGTTGCTGTTATCATTTGCCGAGAACTTGCAGTTACTGGTTTGCGCTTGCTTTTAGTTGAAACAGGTGGAACCGTTCTGGCTGCTGCTATGCCTGGGAAAATCAAGACATTCAGTCAGATGTTTGCGATAATCTTCTTGTTGCTTCACTGGAACTTGCTTGGCCAGATAACTCTATATATTGCTTTGTTCTTTACAGTTTATTCTGGATATGATTATTTTAAAGGAAGCGCGTATTTGTTTAAAGGAACCTTTCGCTAGATATGGAATCAATTATTGAGATTAAAAATCTGTCATTTCGATACCAGGCAGATCAGGAACATTATGATGTTCATAACATTTCGTTTCACGTGAAACGCGGAGAATGGTTGTCTATTGTTGGTCATAATGGTAGCGGGAAATCAACGACTGTTCGCTTGATTGACGGCTTACTTGAGGCCGAGTCTGGAGAGATTTGGATAGACGGTGATTGCCTAACTCCAGAAAACGTCTGGGAAAAAAGACGTCAGATTGGCATGGTTTTTCAAAATCCTGACAACCAGTTCGTAGGGGCGACGGTGGAAGATGACGTTGCTTTGGTTTAGAGAACCAAGGGATCCCACTTGAAGAGATGAAGCAGAGAGTTGCTGAAGCTTTATCATTGGTTGGTATGGCTGAATTTTCTAAAAAGGAACCAGCTCGTTTATCGGGAGGTCAGAAGCAGAGAGTTGCCATTGCAGGCGTTGTCACTTTGCGACCAGATATTTTAATTCTGGATGAAGCTACAAGTATGTTGGATCCAGAAGGACGTCTAGAATTGATTAAGATAGTCCAGAAGATTCGCCAAGATCACCAAATGACAGTCATCTCCATAACGCATGATTTGGATGAGGTGGCCATGAGTGATCGTATTTTGGTGATGAAAAAAGGAGAAATCGAATCAACTAGTACTCCTAGAGAATTATTTTCTAGGGCAGATTTAGATCAAATTGGCCTAGATCAACCCTTTGTAAATAAATTAAAAGATTCACTACGTGCTAGTGGTTTGGATTTGCCGGAACTCTATCTTACTGAAGAGGAGCTTGAGGAGGCTTTATGGGAATTATTCTAGACAATGTTAGTTATACGTATCAAGAAGGAACACCCTTTGCTTCAGCAGCTTTGTCTGATGTTAGTTTAACGATAGAGGACGGCTCCTATACTGCAATTATTGGGCATACAGGAAGTGGGAAATCCACAATTCTACAACTCTTGAATGGTTTGTTGGTTCCCACAAAGGGAAGTGTCCGTGTCTTTGATACATTAATTACGTCAACATCAATTAACAAGCAAATTCGTCAAATTCGCAAACAAGTAGGATTGGTATTTCAGTTTGCAGAAAATCAAATATTTGAAGAAACTGTCTTAAAAGATGTCGCTTTTGGTCCTCAGAATTTTGGAGTTTCTGTAGAAGAGGCCGAGGCTATTGCGCGTGAAAAATTAGATTTAGTAGGAATTGACGAGTCACTTTTTGAACGTAGTCCATTTGAACTCTCAGGTGGACAAATGAGAAGGGTTGCTATTGCTGGGATTTTGGCGATGGAGCCAAGTATCTTGGTTTTAGATGAGCCTACAGCAGGCCTAGATCCGATTGGTCGTAAAGAGTTGATGGCTTTATTTGAAAAGCTTCATCAAGATGGCATCACGATTGTTTTGGTGACTCACCTCATGGATGATGTGGCAGAATTTGCTGACCAAGTTTATGTGATGGAAAAAGGAAGATTGGTTAAGAGTGGAGCACCTAGTCTTGTCTTTCAGAATCTGGAGTTTATGGAAAATATCCAATTGGGTGTTCCGAAAATCACAAGATTTGCCCAAAGACTAGCTGAACGGGGAGTTTCTTTTAAACAAATGCCGATAACGATAGAAGAGTTTAAGGAGTTCATTAATGGATAACATGATTTTAGGTCGTTACATACCAGGAAATTCGATTGTCCATCGTTTGGACCCACGTAGTAAGTTAGTGGCAATGTTTTTACTGATTATTATCGTTTTTTGGGCCAATAATCCAATTACAAACGTAATACTTTTCGCTGCAACAGGCATATTTGTGGCTCTATCAGATGTTCCCTTATCTTTTTTTATAAAAGGTTTGAAGTCGATGTTTTTTCTGATTATCTTTACAACCCTTTTTCAACTTTTCTTTATTTCAGGGGGTCAAGTCCTATTTGAGATGGGGTTCATAAAAATCACTACTCATGGTATTGAGCAGGCTGGAATCATTTTTTGCCGCTTTGTATTGATTATCTTTTTCTCAACCTTGCTTACTTTGACCACAATGCCACTAAGCCTGGCAACAGCAGTTGAATCCTTGCTTGGGCCTTTAAAAAGATTTAAAGTGCCTGTTCATGAAATTGGGCTTATGTTGTCAATGAGCTTGCGTTTTGTACCAACCTTGATGGATGATACTATTCGTATTATGAATGCTCAAAAGGCGCGTGGTGTTGATTTTGGAGAAGGTAATATCATCCAAAAGGTTAAGGCTATGATTCCTATTTTAATTCCTTTATTCGCTTCAAGTTTGAAAAGAGCGGATTCTCTTGCTACAGCTATGGAAGCTAGAGGTTATCAAGGCGGGAATGGACGCAGTCAGTATCGACAGTTGAATTGGATGAATAAAGATAGTGTTGCTCTATTACTTGTATGTGTATTAGGTGGAATCCTGTTTTTATTAAAATCCTAAAGTAAAGTATAGAATAATATAAGGTAAAGGTATGAATCGTTTTAAAAAATCAAAATATATCATTGTTCTATTTGTCGTTATACTAGTGGTTTCAGTTTTTTTAGTGGCGACACAATCCAGTGCACTTGTGACAAAAGCTGGAGATGGAATTTCGTTGATAGATAGAATCGTACAAAAACCATTTCAATGGTTAGAAGCTACAAAGTCAGATTTAGGAAATTTGACGAGAGCATATAGCGAGAATGAAACTCTCAAAAAAGAATTCTATCAAATGGAAAAGGAAAAGAATGAAGCAGATCGTTTGAAAGAAGAAAATGAACAACTGCGTCAATTATTAGATATGAAGTCAAAATTGAATGCGACCAAGCTCATTGCTGCAGACGTCATTATGAGAACTCCAGCAACTTGGAAGCAGGAATTGACAGTTAATGCCGGTTCAAAACAAGGAGTAACAACTAGTATGCTCGTTGTCTCTGGTGGAGGACTTGTTGGAAGCGTCGAAAAAGTAGAAGACAACTCAACCGTAGTCAATTTATTAACAAATGCTGAAAACACAGAGAAGATTTCTGTTAAAATTCAGCACGGTTCTAGTAGTATTTACGGGATTATCATTGGTTATGACAAGGAAAAAGAACTACTGAAAATCAGCCAGTTAAATAACAGTGGCGACATTAGTCAAGGTGATAAAGTCGTAACTGGAGGTTTGGGAAACTTCAACGCTACAGACATTCCTGTAGGAGAAGTCGTATCGGTGACACCTACTAATGATTATCTGACAAGAGAAGTGATGGTCAAAATGCATGCTGATCCAATGAATCTTAAGGTCGTAGAGTTAGCGGGGAATCCATCATGAGACTTTTTAAGCAGATAGGGATGTTTTTGCTCTTGCCCTTAATCGTCTTGATAGATAGCCACTTAGGACAATTTGTAAATAGCTTTTTCCCACATTTTCAAATGATTAGCCACTTTATCTTCATCTTCTTATTATTCGAGACAATAGAAGTATCAGAGTATCTCTTTTTAGCCTATTGCTTGGTCCTAGGACTTATTTACGACATCTACTTCTTCCATTTGATAGGGATTGCCAGTCTCCTCTTTGTGATCATTGGAGCGATCGTATATAAAAGTAACTCTGTTATTTTGTTAAATAGATGGACAAGATTATTAGCTATTTTAATGATGACTTTTACATTTGAATTTGCTAGCTTTATCCTGGCACACTTGGTAGGGTTAACTGCAGAAAGTTTATCTGTATTTATGGTTTATAGCCTTGTCCCTACGATGATATTGAATTTTATATGGATGTTAGTTTTCCAATATATTTTTGAAAAAATATATCTATAAGAAAGAAACAAAACTGTAATAAAGGCGTAATATTTATTAGGCCTTTTTTTGATATACTAGTATTGTCTTTTTTAAAGAAGGAGTATTTACACTTATGAAGAAAAAAATTCTAGCATCACTCATGTTAAGTACAGTATTAGTTTCACAAGGAGCTGTGCTCTCAAGTGTTAAAGCTAATACAACAGATGAAAAAATTGCAGCTCAAGATAGCAAAATTAGCGAGTTGACAACACAACAAAAGGAAGCTCAAAAACAAGTTGATGAGATTCAGACTCAAGTTACAGCTATTCAGACAGAACAAGAAAAGTTGCAAACTGAGAATGAAAAACTTCAAGAAGAATCTAAAAAACTTGAAGGTGAAATCACAGAGCTTTCAAAAAATATCGTAGCTCGTAATGAATCGCTTGAAAACCAAGCACGTAGTGCACAAACTAACGGAACTGCTACAAGCTACATTAATACAATTATCAACTCTAACTCAATCACAGAAGCTATTTCTCGTGTAGCAGCTATGAGTGAAATTGTTTCAGCTAACAACAAAATGTTGCAACAACAAAAAGAAGATAAAAAAGCTATTGCTGAGAAACAAGTTGCTAACAATGAAGCAATCAACACAGTTATTGCCAACCAACAAACACTCGCAGATGACGCCCAAGCTTTAACAACAAAACAAGCTGAATTGAAAGTAGCTGAGTTGAATCTCGCAGCAGAAAAAGCTACTGCAGAAAGTGAAAAAGCGACTTTGTTAGAGCAAAAAGCAGCAGCTGAGGCTGAAGCGAAAGCAGCGGCTGAAGCAGAAGCAGCTTACAAAGCTCAACAAACAAGTCAACAACAAACAGTTGCAGCTTCAGCAAATACAACATTTGCAGCACAAGTACAAGCAACTTCAAGTTCTTCTTCATCATCATCAGATGAAGACTCAAGTTACACACCTGCACCAACTCCTGTAAGTCAACGTCCTACATATAGTACAAATGCTTCAAGTTATCCAACGGGAGAATGTACTTGGGGAGCTAAAACATTAGCACCTTGGGCTGGAGATTACTGGGGTAACGGAGCGCAGTGGGCAACAAGTGCAGCTGCAGCAGGTTTCCGTACAGGTTCTCAACCACAAGTTGGTGCGATTGCTTGTTGGAATGATGGTGGATATGGACACGTAGCGGTTGTTACAGCTGTTTCGTCTACCACAAGTATCCAAGTATCAGAATCTAACTATGGTGGAGATCGTACAATCAGTAACAAACGTGGATGGTTCAACCCAACTACAACTTCTGAAGGTTACGTTACTTACATCTATCCAAACTAATGAAAAAAACGAGACTCTTGCGAGTCTCTTTTCTTATCCTTAAATTGTTAAGTTCTGCTAAAAAACTATCAAAATAGCTTGATAATATTGAGGAATTGTGGTAAAATGAAACTTGTCGTGTGAACGATAATACTCATTCTTGATGAATTGTGAAACTGTTGCCTTCGGGTTGTTTTGCGAGCTGAAATCGAGAAGAGGAAAAAACAAAAAAGGAGAAATACTCATGGCAGTAATTTCAATGAAACAACTTCTTGAGGCTGGTGTACACTTTGGTCACCAAACTCGTCGCTGGAACCCTAAGATGGCTAAGTACATCTTCACTGAGCGTAACGGAATCCACGTTATCGACTTGCAACAAACTGTAAAATACGCTGACCAAGCATACGACTTTATGCGTGATGCAGCAGCTAACGATGCGGTTGTATTGTTTGTTGGTACTAAGAAACAAGCTGCTGACGCTGTTAAAGAAGAAGCAGAACGTTCAGGTCAATACTACATCAACCACCGTTGGTTGGGTGGAACTCTTACTAACTGGGGAACAATCCAAAAACGTATCGCTCGTTTGAAAGAAATTAAACGTATGGAAGAAGAAGGAATCTTTGATGTTCTTCCTAAGAAAGAAGTTGCACTTCTCAACAAACAACGTGCACGTCTTGAAAAATTCTTGGGTGGTATCGAAGATATGCCTCGTATCCCAGATGTAATGTACGTAGTTGACCCACATAAAGAGCAAATCGCTGTTAAAGAAGCTAAAAAATTGGGTATCCCAGTTGTAGCGATGGTTGACACAAACACTGATCCAGACGATATCGATGTAATCATCCCAGCTAACGATGACGCTATCCGCGCAGTTAAGTTGATCACAGCTAAATTGGCAGATGCTATCATCGAAGGTCGCCAAGGTGAAGATGCTGTAGCAGCAGTTGAAGCAGAATTTGCAGCTTCAGAAGCTCAAGCAGATTCAATCGAAGAAATCGTTGAAGTTGTTGAAGGCGACAACGCTTAATTCGTATAAATAGTAATTACCTAGGAGGGCGGGGCTTAGCCCGGCTCTCCTATTTTTTAAAAAATATAGGAGAATCAAAATGGCAGAAATTACAGCTAAACTTGTTAAAGAGTTACGTGAAAAATCTGGTGCTGGTGTCATGGACGCTAAAAAAGCATTGGTTGAAGTTGAAGGTGATATCGAAAAAGCGATCGAATTGCTTCGTGAAAAAGGTATGGCTAAAGCAGCTAAGAAAGCTGACCGTGTTGCTGCAGAAGGTTTGACTGGTGTTTATGTTAATGGTAACGTTGCAGCAGTAGTTGAAGTAAATGCTGAAACTGACTTCGTTGCGAAAAACGCTCAATTCGTTGAATTGGTAAATGCAACAGCTAAAGTAATCGCTGAAGGTAAACCAGCTAACAACGAAGAAGCTCTTGCTTTGACAATGCCTTCAGGAGAAACTCTTGAAGCTGCATACGTATCTGCAACTGCTACTATCGGAGAAAAAATCTCATTCCGTCGTTTTGCTTTGCTTGAAAAAACAGATGCTCAACACTTTGGTGCTTACCAACACAACGGTGGACGTATCGGTGTTATCTCTGTCATCGAAGGTGGAGACGAAGCACTTGCTAAACAAATCTCAATGCACATCGCTGCAATGAAACCAACTGTTCTTTCATACAAGAATTGGATGAGCAATTTGTTAAAGATGAATTGGCACAATTGAACCACGTGATCGACCAAGACAACGAAAGCCGTGCAATGGTTGGTAAACCAGCTCTTCCACACTTGAAGTATGGTTCTAAAGCTCAATTGACTGACGAAGTAATCGCTCAAGCTGAAGCTGACATTAAAGCTGAATTGGCAGCAGAAGGTAAACCAGAAAAAATCTGGGATAAAATCATCCCAGGTAAAATGGACCGCTTCATGCTTGACAATACTAAAGTTGACCAAGCATACACACTTCTTGCACAAGTTTACATCATGGATGACAGCAAGACAGTTGAAGCATACCTTGAATCAGTTAACGCTTCAGTAGTTGAGTTCGCTCGCTTTGAAGTTGGTGAAGGTATCGAAAAAGCTGCGAATGACTTTGAAGCTGAAGTTGCAGCTACAATGGCAGCAGCCTTGAATAACTAATCATACAAAAGGAAGTAAATTTACTTCCTTTTTCTATGCAGTAGATTCCTATAGGGAGAGCCATCTATTTTTTAAAATATATAAAAAAGCCCTTTAATAAGGGCTTTGTGTATTTAGGAGACTACACTTCAAATTCATAGAGCGCTGTAGATAGATAACGTTCTCCGTTATCTGGTGCGAGTGCAAGTACTTTTTTACCTGCTCCAAGTTTTTTAGCAACTTCAATGGCTGCATAGATAGCCGCAGCAGAAGAAATACCTACTAAGAAGCCTTCTTTCCGCCAATCTCACGGCCAAGTGCTAGGGCATTGTCTGATGTTACACGAACAATCCCATCGTAAGCTTCCGTATCAAGTGTTTCTGGAATAAATCCAGCTGAGATACCTTGAATTTTGTGTGGTCCAGGTTTTTCACCTGATAAGATCGCTGATTCGTCTGCCTCAACTGCAAAAACTTGAATGTTTGAATTAGCAGCTTTAAGGGCGTGAGAGACACCAGAAATAGTTCCTCCAGTACCAACACCAGCAACAAAGGCATCTAAACCATCAGTTCCGAAATCAGCTAGAATTTCAGCTCCTGTTGTTCTTTCGTGAACTTCTGGGTTAGCTTGGTTGACGAATTGTAAAGGTAGGAAACCATCACGTTCAGCAGCAATTTCTTGTGCTTTTGCAATTGCACCTTTCATCCCTTCGCTACCAGGGGTAAGCACGAGTTCTGCACCATAGGCTTGGATAATCTTACGGCGTTCAACACTCATAGTTTCAGGCATAACGATGACAACCTTATAACCTTTAGCAGCACCAACCCATGAAAGCCCGATACCTGTATTTCCACTTGTTGCTTCTACAATAGTAGATCCCGGTTTCAGTTTCCCTTCTTGCTCTGCTTTTTCAATCATACTGAGAGCAATGCGGTCTTTAACGGAAGATCCTGGGTTGAAAGCTTCAAGTTTTACATAAACATCTGCTGCACCTTCTGGTACAATGTTATTCAATTTAACAATCGGTGTTTTTCCGATAAGTCCAGTGATATTGTTATAAATAGCCATAATAGCACCTCTATATATAAGATGCTACTAGTATAACGCTATCTTAAACTTTTGTAAAATATAGAAATCCTATCGAAGCGATAGGATTTTTTTATATCAATGATCCAAACCGTTAATTCTCAAACGGTTTTGATAAGCTAATTCTAACAAATAAGTATAGAGTGGGACAAGGTCGGATTTCTTTGGAAATTCAAATTTGATAGAGTTAGAGTGCTCGTGGTGAGCTTTTAGAAAGACATTTTCTAAATAAGTAATAGTCATTTCACTGTCATCAATTCCAAGGCCAGCGGTCTCCAATTCAACATCGACAATATTCATGAGGAAAATGGATTTGATAGATACTTTTTTTCCAGTAGCCCCCTGTTTGTCTGTAAAAATAATACGGATGTTTGTAAAGATGATTGCATCTCGAATAAGCTTATAGCCGATCTGGATTTCTTCATTTTCCAGTAGATACTGACCATACTCTTTCGTTAGAGTTTCTTTGTTTTGTTCGCTAAAATTTCCAGCAAGACCATTGATTAATTTTCCGAATACCATATTTTCCTCCTTTTTAAGCTAAGTCGACAGGAACTTCGACCTCTCGTAAACCTTGGTCTGTTAAGGTGACTTTCCCATTGAAAAATTCGATAAGGGCAGCTTTGATACCTTCTTTATCGTCTTTATCAACAAAAATCATGGTTTCAACTTGATCCGTAAAGTTGGTTTCAAGTTCCATAAGATGATGTTCTTTAAGAAAGTTCCCATATTCTTGATATTGAGCATATGTCATTTGAATCTGAATGCCTGCTTGTTCTTTGATTTCAATGATGCCAATTTCTTTGACTGCCAAGGCGACAGTTCCTGCATAAGCGCGAATGAGGCCTCCAGCACCCAGCTTAATACCTCCAAAATATCGGGTAACAACTACACAGACATTCGTAAGATTGTGGTTCTCTAGAACTCCAAGCATAGGTACACCAGCAGTTCCGCTTGGTTCTCCATCATCACTGGTTCGCTTAATTTCGCTACGTTCCCCTATTATAAAAGCAGAGCAGTTATGAGTTGCTTTGTAGTGTTCTTTCTTAATAGATGTGATGAAAGCACGAGCCTCTTCTTCACTATAGACACGCTTTGCATGGCAAATGAAGCGAGATTTTTTTGATTTCTTCTTGGACTTGTCCGTCTTCTTTAATTGTTCTAAATTCCATGGTTTAATTGTACTAAAAAAATCATATAAAGCGCTAGTTTTTTTCCGAACATATAAGTATGAAAGTAAATCCAAATTATCTAGGCCGACTTTTTACAGAACAAGAATTAAGTGTAGAAGAACGACAACTGGCAGTAAAACTGCAGAGTATGAAAAAAAGAGAAGGGAAAAGCTTGTTTTGTCAACGATGTGATAGTATGATTCAAGAGGAATGGAAACTACCTATTGATGCTTACTACTGTCGAGAATGTTTGTTAATGAAGCGAGTAAGGAGCGATCAGGTATTATACTACTTCCCTCAGGAAGAATTTCCTAAGCAAGATGTTCTTAAGTGGCAGGGACAATTAACTCCTTTTCAAGGAAAAGTATCAGAAGGTTTGCTTAAAGCACTAGAAAGTCAGCAACCGACTTTAGTTCATGCTGTGACTGGGGCGGGAAAGACAGAGATGATTTATCAAGTTGTTGCTCAGGTTATTAATGACGGTGGGGCAGTTTGTCTAGCCAGCCCCCGTATAGATGTTTGCTTAGAGTTACATAAGCGACTACAGACCGATTTTGACTGTGAAATTGCGCTATTACATGGTGAATCTGAACCATACTTTCGAACACCACTAGTTGTTGCAACAACTCATCAATTATTAAAGTTTTATCAGGCTTTTGATTTATTAATTGTAGATGAAGTAGATGCCTTCCCCTATGTTGACAACAGAATGCTTTACAAAGCTGTAAAGAATTGTGTAAAGAAAAATGGACTCAGGATCTTCCTTACAGCAACTTCTACAGATGAATTGGATAAAAAAGTTCGCTTAGGAGAGTTGAAAAGGTTGAGCTTGCCAAGGCGGTTTCATGGGAATCCTTTGATTATTCCCAAACCCGTCTGGTTATCAGAATTGGACAGTTGTTTAGAAAAACTTCGTTTACCAGCAAGGCTAAAAAGCTATATTGAAAAACAAAGAAAAACCGGCTTTCCTTTACTCATTTTTGCATCAGAGATTAAAAAAGGAGAAAAGTTAAAGGAAATCTTGCAGCTACAGTTTCCAAATGAGAAAATTGGTTTCGTATCTTCGGTTACTGAAGATCGATTAGAACAAGTTCAAGCATTTAGGGATAGGGAATTAACTATATTGATAAGTACAACCATATTGGAACGAGGAGTTACCTTCCCTTGTGTAGATGTAGTTGTAGTGGAAGCCAATCATCGCCTCTTTACAAAATCAAGTCTCATTCAAATTGGAGGGCGTGTGGGTCGAAGTATGGACAGACCAACAGGAGATTTAATCTTCTTTCATGACGGCTTAAATCGTTCGATTAAGAATGCTATAAAGAAATTAAACTGATGAACAAGGAGGCCGGCTTATGACTTGTTTACTATGTGGACAGCATTTAAAAAGTAATCTAACCTTTAGCAATCTTCTTTTGTTGAAAAAAGAGGAGACTTCAGTCTGTTTAACTTGTTCTTCAAGTTTTGAAATGATTGGGGAAGAACATTGTCCAAACTGTTATAAAAAAGGTCTGTCAACTTCGTGTAAAGACTGTCAAGTTTGGTGTAAAGAAGGGATTGATGTAAATCATCAAGCAATTTTTGTTTACAATCAAGCAATGAAAGACTTCTTTAGTCGTTATAAATTTAATGGTGATTATATACTTCGAAAAGTTTTTGCATCGATTTTAAGGGACTTTCTAATCAACTATAAGGATTACCATTTTCTTTTAATTCCCTTAAGTTCTGAGAGATATGCAAAAAGAGGTTTTAATCAGGTTGCGGGTTTAATTGAAGCTACCGGCCTTTCCTATAAGAACCTTTTAGAAAAAAGAGAAGAGAAAGCAAGTTCTTCAAAAACTCGTTCAGAACGTTTTGCGACTGAACTCCCTTTTTTTATTAAAGATGGACTAACGATTCCTAAAAAGATTTTATTGATTGATGATATATATACTACAGGAGTGACACTTAACCGTGTGAAAAAACTACTTGAGAATGCAGGCGCAGAGGAGGTCAAAACATTTTCCCTCGTAAGATGAGGAAAAAGATTGCAATAATTTTTTGAAAGCGTTATAATAAATATAGAAAAACAAATATGTTTAGAAAGAAGGTACTTATATGATTAAATATAGTATCCGTGGTGAAAACCTAGAAGTAACAGAAGCAATTCGTGATTATGTAGTTTCTAAACTCGAAAAGATCGAAAAATACTTCCAAGCAGATCAAGAACTAGATGCACGTGTAAACTTGAAAGTCTATCGTGAAAAGACTGCTAAGGTAGAAGTAACGATTCCACTTGGGTCTATTACCCTTCGTGCAGAAGACGTTTCTCAAGACATGTATGGATCTATTGATTTGGTGACAGATAAGATTGAGCGTCAAATCCGTAAGAATAAAACTAAAATTGAACGCAAAAACAGAAATAAAGTTTCTACTAGCCAATTGTTTACAGATGCTTTAGTTGAAGAGACAGATGCGGCTCAACCTAAAGTTGTTCGTTCAAAACAAATTGATTTAAAACCAATGGATCTTGAAGAAGCACTTCTTCAGATGGACTTATTGGGTCATGATTTCTTCATTTATATTGATGTTGAAGATGAAACAACTAATGTCATTTATCGACGCGAAGATGGAGATATCGGTCTTCTTGAAGTAAAAGAGCCATAATCCATAGTATGATTAGATTAAAAAGGTGGTTTACACTAGTGTAAACCACCTTTTGTGTTCATACTACTACAATTGAGCACAAGTGCTATTCCTTCTTTAAATGTCGCTTTTTCAGTGCAAATATGGTATAATATTGCGCAAGAGGTTTGTAATGAAAAAAAATGAAATGAATCCCTTTTTTATATACTTATTTGCTGGGATTGCCTTTATAATCATGACTGCATTAGTTATTTTTCTTCAAAATAACCTAGTCACAATAGCGTGCTTGTTTTTCTTGGTAGTGGCATTTCTTTTGTTATTTTATTTTCAGAAGAAATCTTATCAGAAAACAGAAATTGAACAAATCCAGTACGTAAACCATCAGGCGGAAGATAGTTTAAGTTCACTTTTAGAACAGATGCCTGTTGGAGTTGTCAAGCTAAACATGGAAAGTAGTGAGATTGAGTGGTTCAATCCCTACGCTGAGTTAATGTTGACAACGGAAGATGGAGAAATAGACCTTCCTCAAGTTCAAGAAATTATAAAAACATCCATATCTTCACCTGGAATTTATGCTAATGTAGGAGAAAAACGTTATGCGGTGCATCTAGATAGAAATTCTGGCGTGCTCTACTTTTTGACGTTTCTGGAGAGTACGAAGCCACAGTAGAATTGGTGACGAGTCGTCCTGTAATTGGTATAATTTCAGTAGATAATTATGATGATTTAGAGAACGAAACATCTGAATCAGATATCAGTCATATTAATAGTTTTGTCGCGAATTTTGTCGCAGAATTTACCGGAAAACATAAAATGTTTTCTCGTAGAGTGACCATGGACCGTTTTTACTTGTTTACTGACTATACGGTATTGGAACATTTGATGCAGGACAAGTTTTCTGTGATTGATACCTTCCGTGAAGAAGCAAAGCAGAGAGATTTAGCCTTAACCATGAGTATGGGCTTTTCATACGGTGATGGCGATCATGAGAGTATTGGTAAAGTTGCTTTATCAAATCTCAACCTTGCAGAAGTTCGAGGTGGAGACCAAGTCGTTGTCAAAGAAAACGATGAAACGAAGAATCCGATTTATTTTGGTGGTGGCTCTGCAGCTTCTATCAAACGAACAAGAACACGTACTAGAGCAATGATGACGGCAATCTCTGAAAAATTGAAGAGTGTCGATTGTGTATTTATTGTTGGCCATAAAAACTTAGACATGGATGCTTTGGGATCTGCCGTCGGTATGCAATTGTTTTCTAGTAACGTCTTGGACGAAAGTTATGTAGTCTATGATCCAGAACAAATGTCTCCGGACATCCATCGTGCCATTCAATTTTTAGAAAATGAGGGAGTTACAAAACTTCTTCCTTTAAATCAGGCTATGGAAATGGTCACGAATCGTTCCTTGCTAGTGATGGTGGACCATTCAAAGACGGCCTTGACCTTGTCAAAAGAGTTTTATGATTTATTCACACAAACGATTGTTATTGACCATCATAGACGAGATCAGGATTTTCCAGAAAATGCTGTTATCACCTATATCGAGAGTGGGGCAAGTAGTGCGAGTGAGCTTGTAACCGAGTTGATTCAATTCCAGAACTCTAAGAAATCACGTTTAAGTCGTATCCAAGCTAGTGTTCTCATGGGTGGTATAATGCTGGATACTAAGAATTTCACCTCTCGCGTGACTAGCCGAACCTTTGACGTGGCAAGCTATCTAAGAACACGTGGTAGTGATAGTATTGTAATCCAAGAACTTGCGGCAACTGACTTTGAAGAGTATCGATTGGTGAATGAGCTTATCTTGCAAGGACAGGCCGTACAACCTTCTATTCTCGTGGCTCAAGCTAAGGATAATAAGGAGTATGATATTGTAGTGATTAGTAAAGCAGCTGATACGATGTTAGCCATGTCGGGTATTGAAGCTAGCTTTGTCATTGCAAAAAACAGCCAAGGGGATATTTCCATTTCTGCACGAAGTCGAAGTAAGATCAATGTGCAACGTATTATGGAAGAATTAGGTGGTGGAGGCCACTTCAACCTAGCAGCTGCCCGACTTACAGATATGAGTCTGCAAGAAGCGGCTGATAAACTAAAAACCGTTATTTCTAATGAAATTAGAGAAGAGGAGACAGAAGAATGAAAGTAATCTTTTTAGCAGATGTAAAGGGTAAAGGGAAAAAAGGCGAGATTAAGGAAGTGCCAACAGGTTATGCACAAAACTTTTTGATCAAGAAAAACCTTGCTAAAGAAGCGACTACACAAGCAATTGGAGAGTTGCGCGGTAAGCAAAAATCTGAAGAAAAAGCACATGCTCAACTTCTTGCAGAAGCACAAGAAATCAAGAAAAAACTCGAAGCAGAAGAAACAATCGTCGAGTTTGTTGAAAAAGTTGGCCCAGATGGCCGAACTTTCGGTTCAATTACTAGCAAGAAAATTGCGGAAGAACTTCAAAAACAATTTGGAATTAAGATTGATAAACGTCATATTCAAGTTCAATCTCCGATTCGAGCAGTTGGCTTGATTGATGTTCCTGTAAAAATTTATCAGGATGTGACTAGCGTCATCAATCTTCGTGTAAAAGAAGGCTAATCCAGATTGAGTAATTATGTTGTAAAAGGAAGGAAAATCTGATGGCAGAAGTAGAAGAACTACGAGTTCAGCCCCAGGATATCTTGGCAGAACAATCTGTATTGGGAGCTATATTTATCGATGAGAGTAAACTCGTATTTGTTCGAGAATATATTGACTCTCGAGACTTCTTTAAGTATGCTCACCGTTTGATTTCAGGCCATGGTTGACTTGTCAGATCGTGGCGAGGCCATTGATGCAACGACTGTTCGCACGATATTAGATGATCAAGGTGATTTGCAAAATATTGGTGGCCTGTCCTACCTTGTTGAGATTATCAACTCTGTACCAACCTCTGCAAACGCTGAATACTATGCAAAAATTGTAGCAGAGAAAGCTACGCTTCGTCGTTTGATTGCTAAGTTGACGGAGTCTATAAATCAAGCTTATGAAGCCTCTAGCCCTGCAGATGAAATCATTGCACAAGCCGAAAAAGGTTTGATTGATGTCAGCGAGAATGCAAATCGTAGTGGCTTTAGAAACATTCGTGACATTCTAAATCTTAACTTTGGAAACCTGGAAGTTCGATCGCAACAAACATCGGATATTACGGGGATTGCAACTGGTTATCAAGATTTGGATCATATGACAACTGGATTGCACGAGGAGGAATTGATCATTCTGGCTGCTCGTCCTGCGGTTGGTAAGACGGCTTTTGCCTTGAATATTGCTCAAAATATTGGAACCAAGCTAGACAAGACTGTTGCCATTTTCTCCCTCGAGATGGGGGCTGAAAGTCTGGTCGATCGTATGTTGGCTGCCGAAGGACTAGTGGAGTCTCACTCTATTCGTACAGGTCAACTTACTGAGGAAGAGTGGCGTAAATATACGATTGCTCAAGGGAATCTTGCAAAAGCAAGTATCTATATTGATGATACCCCTGGAATTCGAATTACAGAGATTCGTTCACGCGCCAGAAAATTGGCTCAAGAAACTGGCAATCTTGGCTTGATCTTGATTGACTACCTGCAGCTAATTACAGGGACTGGTCGTGAGAACCGTCAACAAGAGGTGTCAGAGATTTCACGTCAGTTGAAAATCCTAGCTAAGGAGCTGAAGGTGCCTGTTATCGCGCTAAGTCAGTTGTCACGTAGTGTTGAGCAACGTCAAGATAAAAGGCCGGTGTTATCAGATATTCGTGAGTCTGGATCTATCGAGCAGGATGCGGATATCGTAGCCTTTCTCTATCGAGATGACTATTATGAACGCGGTGGCGAAGAAGAGGAAGGACTTCCGAATAACAAGGTAGAAGTTATTATTGAGAAAAACCGTAGCGGTGCACGTGGAACGGTAGAATTGATTTTCCAAAAAGAGTATAACAAGTTTTCAAGTATTTCGAAGAGAGAGGAACAAAGATGACAGATGCATTTACAGATGTAGCCAAGATGAAAAAAATAAAGGAAGAAATCAAGGCGCATGAAGGACAAGTCGTGGAAATGACCTTAGAAAACGGTCGTAAACGTCAAAAAAATCGTTTGGGAAGACTTATTGAAGTTTATCCATCGCTTTTTATCGTTGAATTTGGAGATGTAGAAGGAGATAAACAGGCTAACGTCTACGTTGAATCCTTCACCTATTCAGATATTTTAACAGAAAAGAATTTAATTCACTATTTGGATTAAGCTTGAAAGTGGGAGTTTTCTCACTTTTTTCTTTTTCTTTCGAATGATATAAATGAGGTCAACCTCAAAAATTTATCTATTCGAAGGAGAATGAATGACAGATAGTAAAAAGGGAACTTTTCTTAAGAGAACGACAGTAGGGACAGCTTCACTATTGTTAGCAGGTGCTTTTTTGTTTGGTGGAGGAACTGTTCATGCCAATCAGGCAAACAATGGCTCACTGGCACGAGGAGATGATTATCCCTATTATTATAAAAATGGAAGTCAAGAAATTGATAAATGGCGTCTATACTCTAGACAGTGTACCTCTTTTGCTGCCTTTCGTTTAAGTAGTGTCAATGGTTTTGAGTTGCCTGCTGCGTACGGGAATGCTAAAGATTGGGGTTATCGTGCTAAACGAGAAGGTTATCGTGTGGACAAGACTCCGACAATTGGCTCAATTGCTTGGGACAGTAGTGGAGACTTCGGTCACGTAGCCTGGGTAGCTAATGTCTTTGGTGATATGATTGAAATCGAGGAATACAATTATGGTATTAGAGAGAAGTACAATCGTAGACTTGTGAAGGCAAATTCTATGACTGGTTTCATTCATTTTAAAGATGTAGGAAAAGCCAGCACAGGAAATCATCAGTCAGCTTTAGTATCTAGTGGAACCCATGTTTTTACAGAAAAAGCAGCAATCATGAATCAACCATCGCCGACAGCTACTGTTATCGATTATTATTATCCTGGAGAAAGTGTTCATTACGATCAGACTCTTGAAAAAGATGGCTATAAATGGCTTAGTTATTCATCCCGAACTGGAATTCGCAGATATATCCAGCTAACTAAAACAGTCACCTCTAAGAATGGATGGGAAAAACAGGGGACAACTTGGTACTACTATGAAGATGGGAAAGTCTCACTTGGTTGGAAAAAGATAAATGGAAGTTGGTACTATTTCCAAACCAATGGTTCCATGAGGACAGGTTGGCTAAAAGAAGGTTCTAAGTGGTATTACCTGAAATCGTCTGGAGAAATGCAGACGGGTTGGTTGAAGGACAAAGGCATTTGGTATTATCTTGAAAGCTCAGGTGCAATGAAGTCTAGTCAGTGGTTCCAGGTCTCAGGGAAATATTATTACGTGAACGCCTCTGGAGAATTGGCAGTAGATACGATAATCGATGGTTTCCAAGTTGACAGCAACGGTGCGCGAGTAGAACAAGCGCCCCAATAAGCTTCCTCTATAATCTAACTCTTAGCAATGGTATTTTTCCCTGCTTTCCTTTATAATGGGTGTATGGACAAGAAAAAATTATTATTGATTGATGGATCTTCAGTTGCTTTTCGAGCTTTTTTCGCTCTTTATCAGCAACTGGATCGTTTTAAAAATGACAATGGACTACATACCAATGCAATCTACGGTTTTCACCTGATGCTAAATCACCTCTTGGAACGTGTCCAACCCAGCCATATTTTGGTTGCTTTTGATGCAGGGAAGACAACCTTCCGTACAGAGATGTATGCAGACTATAAGGGTGGCCGTGCTAAGACACCAGATGAGTTTCGGGAGCAATTCCCCCTTTATTCGTGAGATGCTAGACCATCTTGGAATTCGTCATTATGAGTTGGCTCAGTATGAGGCGGATGATATTATTGGAACTCTTGGTCGCTTGGCTGAAAAGGAATCTTTTGATGTAACAATCGTCAGTGGGGATAAAGACTTAATCCAGTTGACGGATGAGCATACGGTAGTTGAGATTTCTAAGAAAGGGGTCGCCGAGTTTGAGGCCTTTACCCCAGAATATCTCATGGAAAAGATGGGAATTACCCCAGCTCAGTTTATTGATCTTAAGGCCCTCATGGGAGATAAGTCTGATAATATCCCTGGCGTCACTAAGATTGGTGAAAAGACTGGGATCAAGCTCTTGTTAGAATATGGCTCGCTCGAAGGTATTTATGAAAATATCGATGGCATGAAGGCTTCCAAGATGAAGGAAAATCTCGTCAATGACAAGGAACAGGCCTTCCTATCTAAAACACTGGCAACGATTGATACCAAGGCACCAATCGAGATTGGCCTAGATGACTTGGTTTATAGTGGTCCCAATGTAGAAAGTTTAGGTAAATTCTACGATGAGATGGGCTTTAAGCAACTAAAACAAACCTTGAATGTTTCTCAGGGTAGTCAAGCTGAGACTTTGAATTTCACCATAGTGGACAAGGTGAGCGAAGATATGCTGAGTGCAGACTCCATCTTCCACTTTGAACTTTTTGGTGAAAACTACCATACAGATGATTTGGTTGGTTTTGCTTGGTCTTGTGGAGACAAGCTCTATTCTACAGATAAGCTGGAACTTCTACAGGATTCGATTCTAAAGGATTTTCTAGAAAAAACACCTCTGAAAGTGTATGATTTTAAGAAAGCCAAAGTCCTTTTAAATCGTTTTGGTTTGAATCTGCAGGCTCCAGCTTTTGACAGTCGCTTGGCCAAATACCTTCTCTCTACTGTCGAGAATAATGAAATTTCCACTATCGCCAGTCTATACGGCCAAACTTATTTGGTTGATGATGAAACCTTCTACGGCAAGGGGGTCAAGAAAGCTATCCCTGAGAGAGAGAAATTCTTGGAGCACTTAGCTCGTAAGGTTGCTGTATTGGTTGAGACAGAGCCTGTCCTACTTGAAAAATTAAGTGAAAACGGGCAATTAGACCTCCTCTATGAAATGGAGCAGCCTCTGGCCTTTGTTCTTGCTAAGATGGAAATCGCTGGGATTAAGGTTAAAAAAGAAACCTTGCTTGAAATGCAAGCTGAAAATGAGTTGGTCATTGAAAAGCTAACTCAGGAGATTTATGAGCTAGCTGGTGAGGAGTTTAATATCAACTCACCAAAACAGCTGGGTGAACTACTCTTTGAAAAGCTAGGACTCCCTCTCGAATACACCAAGAAAACCAAGACAGGTTACTCGACAGCAGTGGATGTCTTAGAGCGCCTAGCTCCTATTGCCCCAATCGTCAAGAAAATTTTAGATTATCGTCAGATTGCTAAAATTCAATCCACTTATGTGATTGGTTTACAGGACTGGATTTAGCAGATGGCAAGATTCACACGCGCTATGTTCAAGATTTGACTCAGACAGGGCGTCTCTCTAGTGTCGATCCAAACTTGCAAAATATCCCTGTTCGGTTGGAACAAGGTCGCCTCATTCGTAAGGCTTTCGTGCCAGAGTGGGAGGATAGCGTCCTTCTCAGCTCTGACTATTCACAGATTGAGTTGCGAGTTTTGGCGCATATCTCTAAAGATGAGCACTTAATCAAGGCCTTCCAAGAGGGAGCTGATATCCATACCTCGACAGCCATGCGTGTCTTTGGAATTGAGCGTCCCGAGGATGTGACTCCAAACGACCGTCGTAATGCCAAGGCTGTCAACTTTGGAGTGGTTTACGGAATTTCAGACTTTGGTTTATCCAATAACCTAGGTATCAGCCGTAAAGAGGCTAAAGCATACATCGACACTTACTTTGAACGCTTCCCAGGTATTAAAAACTACATGGATGAAGTGGTTCGTGAGGCGCGTGATAAGGGTTATGTGGAGACTCTCTTCAAACGTCGTCGTGAGTTGCCAGATATTAATTCGCGTAACTTTAACATTCGTAGTTTTGCGGAGCGTACAGCGATCAACTCACCTATTCAAGGATCGGCTGCAGATATTCTCAAAATCGCCATGATTCAGCTAGATAAGGCCTTGGTAGCAGGTGGATATCAAACGAAAATGCTGTTGCAAGTGCACGATGAAATCGTTCTTGAAGTGCCTAAGTCAGAATTAGTTGCCATTAAGAAACTCGTCAAACAAACTATGGAAGAAGCCATTCAACTCAGTGTTCCATTGATTGCTGATGAAAATGAAGGTGTAACTTGGTATGAGGCCAAATAAAAAATAGCTTATTAGACAAAAAGAAATCCCCTTGAATGCTACTGTTCAAAGGGGATTTTTCTTTTAGGAAAAGACAAAAGTTAAACTATCTAGTTAATAGTAGAATTTATTTGACTTGTTTCTTTTGTTCTTTTTTGGCAAGTATTGGTAGAATAACACCTAAACCAATCAAATAATTGGTGTCAAGATGTTTGTAAGAAGAGAGAATTGCCAAGCAGTTGGATTCTCAGCATAGCTAATTTTTGGAACCATACCTAGGATACAAGCAAAGGCAGTGAAGAGGAAGCACCAAGTACCGATCACAAAGCCAAGTTTAGGATTGTTAACAAACTTGTATTCGGCATTTTTGTATGTTTTCCAAGCGCGATTAAGCATCATATAGGCAAGGAATACCCAGAGATAACGCATTGGCATTACAATAGAATTGAGGTTGGTCATCCATTTTACAAGTCCGTCAATTTCCTGAATACCAAAAATTGGGAGGATGATGATAAGGCTAACGAGGACGCCTGTAAGGAGGTAACCGTTAATGAGGACACCTTTTTCAGTACGTTTACGAAGCCAGCTTGGGATGTAGTTTTCGTCAGCGTTATTGAGCAGGATTTGTAATGGTGCGTCAATAGAGAAGGCAAGCGCTGCGATTTGTCCGACCATATTTGTAAGAGCGTAAATCACAACGAAAAGATTTCCAACTCCCCAAGAATTTCCTAACATTTGGAAGGCTTGATAAGCACCATTACGCATGAGGTCTTCAGGGATATTATTGCCATCAAATAGCATTCCCATAGCAACTGATCCGAGGATAGCAGAGAGACCTACCATGATTGCCATCACAATCATACCTTTTGGAAATTCTTTTGCAGGATTGCGAGTTTGATTCACATAAGGGGAAATTTTTTCACAACCACCAACTGCAAAGACCAGTAGTGAGATAGTTGTAAAATAAGAAAAATCAAAGTTTGGAATGTAGGTGCTCAGTTGATCCATGTGCGGTGTCGCAAACTGGATGTCTGGCTTAATGAAAGGCAGACCGACAGCCAAAAGCACAAAGAGTAAAGACATAATCAACATGGCACTTCCTGCCAAGCTACCGATGACTTTCAGTGTTGTCAATCCTTTTGTAGAAAGGTAGAGGAAAAGTCCAAAGATTAGCAAGCAGAGAATAACAATCCAGTGGATGTCGATTTGTTTTAGAAATTGTCCGTTACCCTGCAAGGCCCATCCAAGCGGAATCAGGATTCCTTGAGGCTTTTGTGCGAGGTAAGGAATGTGAACAACCCAGTAGGTCCAAGCGGCAAAGTAGGCGAGACGTTTGGTTGATGTTTTTTCAACCCAGTCACTAACACCGCTTCCGCTTTCCTTGAAGGTAGAACCTAGTTGTCCGACGATGAGTGAATATGGGATAAAGTAGAGTGCGAGGATTAAAATCCAAGATACGACTACTGAAATCCCCTGTTGAGAATAGTTGTTGACGACGTTTCCTAGCCCCCAAACCATGTTGAAAGCAATCAGAGAAACCATCAGCCAATTAAGTTGGTGTTGATCTTTTTTCATAATGTCTCCTTTTCTGATAATTTCAGTATATCATGTTTTTTTGAAAGCGCCTAACAAAATTTAAAATTTACTATAAAAAATGTAAAAATCAGTAGGCGCTAGGATTGCTTAGTTGAGAAAATATTATCCACAACTTGTGGATAACTCAAGGTATCAACAACAACTGTTTCTTTCTAGTTTTGATGTGAGAAGAAGAGATGAAATTGATAGAATAGAAAACAATACAAGTCTTTACAAACCTTGGTATAACAAGATTATTAGACTGTGTTCGGTTGTAAATCCTATAGACTTGGATTGGAAAGATATTTTGGAAAAACTTGAAAATATTTTCCGAAGAAAAGCTGAAAGTTACTCACAGGTTGTGGATAACTATATATGGATAAAAAACCCCTTTGTGCATGACAAAGGGATTTGATCTATTAGTGCTTCGGTAACCAGCTGAGGGTAAAGTCAAGAGTCTTGGCATTGAGCAATTCCTGATGGCTGATGCTTTGTTTTTCCTTTCCGTCCAGTTGACAGTCTTGGACAAAGTGGAAGTGTTCATGATTTTGTTGAGCATGCACATCTAACCACTGATTTTTTTCTGCCAGATAGACACGAAGGTGGTCAAAGAGCGGAATTCCAAGGTCATAACTTGCTTTTCCTGGGCAGGTTGGGTAAAGTCCTAGAGCAGACCATACATACCAAGCCGATAGACTACCATTATCCTCATCGCCTGGATAAGCATCCCAGCCAGCTTGAAAGGCTTTTTGACGAAGAGTTTTGATCAAGAGACTGGTATATTGGGGAACATTACTATAGCGGAAAGATATGGGATATGGAAACTTGGTTGATTTGAAATAGCTAGTTGACCAAATGGTGCTGTGGCCATCTCGCTCATCTCATGGATTTCATAGCCATAACCCGTCGTTTCAAAGAGTGGGAGACTTTGACAAGCTTTCAAAAGATAGTTGCTAAAGGCTTCTTTTCCACCCATTAGTTGGCTAAGTCCAGAAATGTCATGTAAGACCCCCAGACTGGCTTGAATAGCTGAACACTCAGCGTAGTCACGGCCCCAACTATAAGGAGAAAAGTCAGGACGGAAGTTGCCATCTACATCACGCGCCCTCATATAGCCCGTTTCAGGGTCAAAGAGGTTTTGATAATTCTTAGAATAGTGGGCATAGGTTTGGGCTAGTTTTTCTTGCCCTAATTTTGCTGCACAAGTAGAGATACAGAAGTCACTGTATGCATAGTCGAGTGTGTGGCTGACACTTTCATGATAATCTGTGGATAAGTAGCCGAGTTCTTGGTATTGAGAAAGGCCGTGGCGTCCGTTGATGGCTTTTGGATCTGCCTTGGTCGCAGTTTCAATCATGGCTTTGAGAAATTCTTCTTCAAGTTCAGGTGCCATGTCTTTGCAAGCACTATCTGCTAGTACACCATCAATCAAAGTACCAGGCATCATTCCTCTTTCGTCAGGAGCCAGCCACTTAGGGAGATATCCAGTGTCGCGATAGCTATTGAGGAAGCCCTTAAGAAACTGGCGATAATGTTCTGGAATAATCAAGGCAAAGAGAGGGAATGAAGAGCGGAAAGTATCCCAGAAACCATTGTTGGTAAAGAGCAGACCGGGCTTGATAGTTCCTGAAGCAAGATCGATATGAATGCTTTCACCCTGTTTATTTACCTCATAGAAGGTTTGCGGGAAAAGAAAGAGTCGATATAGACAATGGTCAAAAAATGTTCGGTCTACAGGTCCGGTTTCCACGACATCAAAACGACCAAGAAGATCTTCCCAACTTGCTTTAGCATCTGCTTTCGTTTCTTCAAAGTCTTTTTTAGGCAGATTAAAACGAGCTTGTTCTTTAGAAATAAAAGAAGTCGCTAGTTGAACTTGAACTTCTGCTCCAGCCAAATCAATACGCCAGTCCTGCCCCACTTGTTTGATAGATAGGATATCCTTAGAGAATGCGAGGACAGTGAACATGACGAGAGGACTCTTATTTGTTTCGGTTAATCCGCTTTGGCGAATGTCGATAGTACGTTCATCCACTTGCACTACTGTCAAATCATCATTCGCATGCAGATAGATGGAGAGGTCTTTTCCTTGTGTCTGTTTTAGTTGAATAGAAGCCCCATAGCAAGTAGGAGTTAACTGAGTTTCAATCTGATAACGCTCAGAAAAAATTCTGAGATAATGGGGATTGAAAATAGCACGATCAAGGTTATAGGAAGACTGACGATAGAAGAGCGTGTCGCCACTAATTTCTCCTGTAACAGGAGTCAGTAGCAACCAAGAATAGTCGCCAATCCAAGGACTAGGCTGATGGGTTAATCGAATGCCCTGAAATATGGGAAGATGCGGATCGAAAAACCAAGACCCTTCCTGGTCACTAGTTTGTGGAACAAAGTAATTCATCCCAAAAGGCACTCCAGTGTATGGTAGTGTATTGCCTCGTGAAAATGCATGTTTACTGGCTGTTCCAAAACGTGTATCGATGGTTTCGAGTATAGGTTTCATAGTGATTTCCTTCTGTAGGAGTTTTGTATTCAGTATATCATAAATAAATGAATCCATCTAAAAGTTAAAAGAATGTATAAATCTATAGTGAAGATTTACAAATATATCCTTTTCTGCTAGAATGAGGGTAAGAAAGGAGATTATTATGAGTAATATTGATGAACGCTCTACTAATGAAGAGTTAGTAGAAAAAGAGGAGTTGCAACCTACGGAAGCAACAGAAGAGGCTGTAAAGGAAGCAGAAGCGCAACCTTCAGAAACAAGAGAACCTTCGGTTGAAAAAGAAGAGGGACCATCTTCTGCTGATACTGAAACTCCAGAATCTGCAACAGAGGAACCAGCAAAAGAGGCAGTAGTTACACCTGCAGCTACTAAAGGTTTTGATGTAAATGAACTTGTGGAGAAAGCAAAAGATTTGTTCCAAAAGAGAAAAATTGCAGTTATCGGAGCTCTTGCAGCAGTTGCTGTGCTTATAGTTGCACTTGTTGGATTTAAAGTATATGATTCTCAACCAAAGAGTTTGTTAAATGTTGTTCAAGTACAGTTTTCAGGCTACGAAGAATCTGGAACGTTGACATACAATAGCGAGGAAGTTCTTGCTAAACTTCGAGAAATAGCTTATAAGAAAGCTGGATTTAGCTCAAAACAAGCAACAGGCTTGGCACAAAATGATCCAGTTACTTTTTCAGAAGTGACCAGAGATCCAAAATATGCGACAAAATATGCTAAGGCAGATGCATTACTTAGAAGTGTACAATTTAGCTTTGATAAAACAAGTGACCTAAAAAATGGAGATGAAGTTACTTTTAGTGTTGTGACTACTTCTAAGAGTGCACCAGTTAAGGCTGAAAAGAAAACCTTCAAAGTTGAAAATCTTAAAGAATACGAAAAGGTTTCAGCTTCTGATTTGTTGACTGAAACACCTGTAACATTCGCTGGTCTTAACGGCTATGGTACTATTTCTATCGCTAAAAACTCTAAGAATGAAACCTACTTTGATTTTGAAAATGGGGAACGTCCAAAGAATTTGAAAAATGGCGACAAAGTCACTCTTAACGTGAATGAAGCTTATATCAATTCTTTAAAATCAGCTGGTAAAATGGTAGATTCTAAGACTGTTGAAGTGACAGTTGAAGGCCTAAAAGATTTGAAAGATGTGAAAAACTTTGCTGGTTTGTTGAAGAAAAACGAAGACTACAGCAAGTCAGAGCACAAGAATGATTCCTATAACACTTATACTTTAGAATCGCAAGGTAGCTACTTGAAGGTTATTCCTAGCGAAGATAAAAAATCAAGTGCGAAAATTTCATTGGTTACTGTTTATAAGGTAACGAAGGTAAATTCAGGACTTTCAAACTCAACAACTGTCCGTTACAAATATTTTGGTTATGATGCATTCCTATTGAAGGATGGGAACTTGGATCTTGATACTGCTTCAAAAGTATCTGACAGTTGGGGAACTCAAGACTACGAAGGTTTGAAATCAGAGTTGTTGACGAACGGATATAAAGAATTCGAAAATAAAAAAGACGAAAGAAAAGTGAATAAAAAGTTGGGCTTGCCCAACTTTTTTTCATAAGATTGTTTCAAAACGACTTTAGTTTGTGTATATCTTTTGGACCTATTTTTTCTTATACTGAAAATGAAAAATTGTTTGAAAGAGGCAAAATAGTTTATGGTTTATTCTAAAGAAATTGTCAGAGAATGGTTAGACCAAGTAGCGGAATGTGCCAAGGACCATCCTGAATGGGTGGATGTCTTTGAACGTTGCTATACAGACACTTTAGACAATACAGTTGAAATTTTAGAAGACGGCTCAACTTTTGTACTAACTGGAGATATCCCAGCTATGTGGCTTCGTGATTCAACTGCTCAGCTTAGACCATACCTTCATGTGGCAAAAAGAGATCCTCGTTTACGTCAGACCATTGCTGGTTTGGTTAAACGCCAGATGACTTTGATTCTCAAGGATCCTTATGCTAACTCTTTTAATATTGAGGAAAACTGGAAGGGGCACCACGAAACAGACCATACAGATCTCAATGGCTGGATATGGGAACGCAAATATGAAGTAGATTCGCTTTGCTATCCCTTGCAGTTGGCTTATCTCCTTTGGAAAGAAACTGGTGAGACTAGCCAGTTTGATGAAACTTTTGTCTCAGCGGCTAAGGAAATTCTTCATTTATGGACGGTGGAACAAGACCATAACAACTCACCTTATCGCTTTGTTCGTGATACCGATCGTAAGGAAGATACTTTGGTAAATGATGGTTTTGGTCCTGACTTTGCCGTGACAGGAATGACCTGGTCAGCCTTCCGTCCAAGTGATGATTGCTGTCAGTATAGCTACTTGATTCCGTCAAATATGTTTGCAGTCGTTGTCTTGGGATATGTCCAGGAAATTTTTGCAGAATTGAATCTAGCTGATAGTGAAAGCATCATTGCTGATGCCAAACGTCTGCAAGCTGAAATCCAAGAAGGAATCGAAAACTACGCCTACACCACCAACAGCAAGGGTGAAAAGATCTACGCCTTTGAAGTAGACGGTTTGGGAAATGCTAGCATCATGGACGACCCTAACGTACCAAGTTTGTTGGCTGCTCCCTATCTTGGTTACTGCGATGTGAACGATGAAGTCTATCAAGCAACTCGTCGCACCATTCTAAGCCCTGAGAATCCTTACTTCTACCAAGGAGAATACGCTAGCGGTCTCGGAAGTTCTCATACCTTCTATCGTTATATCTGGCCGATTGCCCTATCTATCCAAGGATTGACAACAACTGATAAGGCGGAGAAAAAATACTTGCTAGACCAGCTAGTCGCCTGCGATGGTGGAACAGGTGTTATGCACGAAAGCTTCCACGTAGATGATCCGACTCTCTACTCGCGTGAATGGTTCTCATGGGCCAATATGATGTTTTGCGAATTGGTCCTGGATTACCTGGATATTCGCTAATGAGCGATCGCTCGATAGATTCTGGTAAAGAATCACAAATCTATTTTTAAATTTAAGTTAGAATGAGGTTTTACTCATGGAAATGTTGTTGTACATATTATCTCTCACAGCCACTGGGATCGTGAGTGGTATCTACCTTTTGAAAGTCACCGCATGCAATTGGTGGAACTTTTTGACAATCTTTTTGACCTTTTTGAAAATGACCCTGAGTTCAAGAGTTTCCACTTGGATGGCCAAACCATAGTCCTTGATGACTATTTAGAAATTCGCCCTGAAAACCGTGACAAGGTGCAGCGTTATATCGACGAAGGCAAACTCAAGATTGGTCCTTTCTATATTTTGCAGGATGATTACTTGATTTCCAGTGAAGCTAACGTCCGCAATACCTTGATTGGACAAGCGGAATGTGCCAAATGGGGCAAATCAACTCAAATTGGCTACTTCCCAGATACTTTTGGAAATATGGGACAAGCTCCTCAAATCCTTCAAAAATCAGGGATTCACGTAGCAGCCTTTGGGCGTGGTGTCAAGCCAATCGGATTTGACAATCAAGTCCTCGAAGATGAGCAGTTTACCTCTCAATTTTCTGAGATGTACTGGCAAGGGGCTGATGGTAGCCGTGTACTCGGTATTCTCTTTGCCAACTGGTACAGTAACGGGAATGAAATTCCGGTGGATAAAGATGAGGCTTTGACTTTCTGGAAACAAAAATTAGCAGACGTCCGTGATTATGCATCGACCAACCAATGGTTGATGATGAACGGCTGTGACCACCAACCGGTTCAACGAAACTTGAGTGAAGCCATTCGTGTGGCCAACGAACTCTTCCCTGATGTGACCTTTATTCATAGCTCTTTTGACGAATATGTGCAAGCATTGGAAAGTGCGCTCCCTGAACAATTATCAACGGTCACAGGTGAGTTGACCAGCCAGGAAACAGATGGTTGGTATACTCTTGCGAATACCTCTTCTTCTCGTATTTACCTCAAACAAGCCTTCCAAGAAAATAGTAATCTGTTGGAGCAGGTCGTGGAACCATTGACCATTCTCACAGGAGGTCATAATCATAAGGATCAATTGACCTATGCTTGGAAAGTGCTTTTGCAAAATGCGCCACACGATAGTATCTGTGGATGCAGTATTGACGAGGTCCACCGTGAAATGGAAACTCGTTTTGCCAAGGTCAATCAAGTCGGGAATTTTGTCAAGAGCAACCTTCTTAATGAGTGGAAACACAAAATAGCAACTCACGAAGCGCAAAGCGATCACCTTTTCACCGTTGTTAACACAGCTTTACATGACAAGGTTGATACTGTCAGTGTTGTGGTGGATGTTGCCACTTGTGATTTCAAAGAGTTACATCCAACTGAAGGCTACAAGAAGATGGCAGCCGTGTCCTTATCAGACTACCATGTTGAAGATTTGGATGGTCATGTCATTGAAGCCAAGATTGAAGACTTGGGAGCAAGTTTTGGCTACACTTTACCAAAGGATAAGTTCCGCCAACCTTATATCGCTCGTCAAGTGCGCGTGACAATCCCAGTTCATCTTGCTCCACTTTCTTGGGCTAGTTTCCAATTGGTTGAAGGCCAAGTAGAATACCGAGATGGTATTTATCAAAATGGAGTTATTGATACACCGTTTGTAACTGTGAGTGTAGATGAAGGAATCACAGTCTATGACAAGACTACAAATGAAGCTTACGAAGACTTTATCCGTTTTGAGGATCGTGGGGATATTGGTAACGAATATATTTACTTCCAACCAAAAGGTACTGAGCCAATCTATGCTCAATTGAAAGGATACGAAGTCTTAGAAAACAATGCTCGCTATGCTAAGGTATTGCTCAAACATGACTTGACGATTCCGGTCAGTGCAGATGAAAAATTGGATGCTGAACAAAGAGGCATTATCGAGTTTATGAAACGAGATGCTGGTCGTTCAGAAGAGTTGACAACAATTCCTCTTGAAACTGAGATGACCGTCTTTGTGGATAATCCACAGATTCGCTTTAAAACTCGTTTTACCAATACTGCCAAAGATCACCGTATCCGTCTCTTGGTCAAAACTCATAACACTCGTCCAAGCAATGATTCTGAAAGCATTTATGAAGTTGTGACAAGACCAAATAAACCAGCGGCTTCTTGGGAAAATCCTGAAAATCCACAACACCAACAAGCCTTTGTCAGCTTGTATGATGATGTCAAAGGAGTAACTGTATCCAATAAAGGATTGCACGAGTATGAAATCCTTGGAGACGATACTATGGCTGTAACTCTTCTTCGTGCTTCAGGGGAACTCGGTGACTGGGGCTACTTCCCAACACCGGAAGCTCAGTGTTTGCGTGATATCGAAGTTGAGTTTGCAGTAGAATGCCACCAAGCAGGCGAACGCTTCTCAGCTTTCCGTCGTGCCAAAGCCTTCCAGGTGCCATTTACAGCTCTTCAAGTTGCAAAACAAGAGGGGAGTGTTGCGGCAACGGGTAGTCTCTTTAACCATGCGGCATTTAGCTTGCCACAAGTCTGCCCAACAGCCTTTAAGGTGGCTGAGAATGAAGAAGGTTATGTCCTTCGTTACTACAACATGAGTCAAGAAAATGTTCGCGTGTCTGAAACAACAAGCCATTCTTGACTTGCTGGAACGCCCATACCCAGTTCATTCAGGACTATTGGCACCACAGGAAATTCGTACAGAATTCATTCAAAAAGAAGAAATTTAATTTCAAACAGTAAACATAAACAGAAAGGAGGAGCGAAGAAGTAAGAACCAACTGCGGACTCGCTCCTTTTTGTAGGTGAAAGCAATGACCATTGCAACGATTGATATCGGAGGGACTGGGATTAAGTTTGCTAGTCTGACTCCTGATGGAAAGATTTTAGATAAGACCAGCACCCCAACTCCAGAAACTCTAGAAGATTTGTTGGCTTGGTTGGACCAACGCTTGTCAGAACAGGACTATCGCGGGATTGCTATGAGTGTGCCAGGTGCGGTCAATCAAGAAACAGGAGTGATTGAGGGGATTAGTGCCATTCCATATATTCATGGTTTTTCATGGTACCAGGTCCTTGCTCATCACCAGCTACCTGTCCATCTAGAAAATGATGCCAACTGTGTTGGACTTAGTGAACTGCTGGCTCATCCTGAGATTGAAAATGCAGCTTGTGTTGTGATTGGTACAGGAATCGGTGGGGCTATGATTATCAATGGGAAACTTCACCGTGGACGCCATGGTTTAGGTGGTGAGTTTGGCTATATGACAACTATCGAACCAGCAGAAAAACTCAATAACTGGTCACAACTAGCTTCTACAGGAAACATGGTTCGTTATGTGATTGAAAAATCAGGTCAGTCAGACTGGGATGGCCGAAAGGTTTATCAAGAGGCTGCAGCAGGCAATGTCCTTTGTCAAGAAGCCGTTGAGCGTATGAACCGCAATCTTGCCCAAGGACTACTCAATATCCAGTATCTAATCGACCCAGATGTCATTAGCCTAGGTGGCTCTATCAGTCAGAACCCAGATTTTATCAAAGGGGTACAAAAAGCGGTAGACGTCTTTGTGGAAAGATATGAAGAGTATACAATTGCGCCAGTGATCCAAGCCTGCACCTATCAGGCAGATGCCAATCTCTACGGTGCCCTTGTCAACTGGTTACAGGAGGAAAACCAATGGTAAATTTTACCGGAATTAGCAGTAAACAACAGCAAGCTATAGACTTACTTCAAAAGCACATTTCTCTACCAGATGTAGAAGTGGCAGTTGCTCAGTCTGACCAAGCCTCTATCTCTATCAAGGGTGAGGGCGGAAAGTATCAATTGACTTATAACAAACCTCACCAACTTTACCGCGCCTTATCTGTTCTAGCAACAGCTTAGCAGAAGGTGACAAGGTGGAGATTGAGGAGCAAGCGGCTTATGAAGAGTTAGCCTACATGGCAGATTGTTCCCGTAATGCTGTGATGAATATTGCTTCTGCCAAACAAATGATTGAGGTCTTAGCTCTTATGGGCTACTCAACTTTTGAACTCTACATGGAAGATACCTATCAAATCGAGGGACAACCTTACTTGGCTATTTCCGTGGAGCTTATTCAGCTGAAGAGTTACAGGAAATCGAAGCCTATGCCCAGCAGTTTGACATGACCTTTGTTCCTTGTATTCAGACTTTGGCCCACTTGTCAGCCTTTGTCAAATGGGGTGTCAAAGAAGTCCAGCAACTTCGTGATGTAGAAGACATTCTCCTCATCGGCGAAGAAAAGGTTTATGACCTGATTGATGGCATGTTTGCGACGCTATCTAAACTACAAACTCGCAAGGTCAATATCGGAATGGACGAAGCCCACTTGGTTGGTTTGGGACGCTACCTCATCCTAAACGGCGTTGTGGATCGTAGTCTCCTTATGTGCCAACACTTGGAGCGCGTGCTGGATATCGCAGACAAGTATGGTTTCCACTGTCAGATGTGGAGCGATATGTTCTTCAAGCTCATGTCAGCAGATGGCCAGTATGACCGTGATGTGGAGATTCCAGAAGAAACTCGCATTTATTTAGACCGCCTCAAAGACCGTGTGACTTTGGTTTACTGGGATTATTACCAAGATAGCGAGGAAAAATACAACCGCAACTTCCGTAACCATCACAAGATTAGCAAGGATATTGCCTTTGCAGGTGGTGCTTGGAAGTGGATTGGTTTCACACCACACAACCATTTCAGTCGCCTCATCGCTGTCGAAGCTAACAAAGCCTGCCGTGCTAATCAGATCAAGGAAGTCATTGTGACTGGTTGGGGGGACAATGGTGGTGAAACAGCTCAGTTCTCTATTCTGCCAGGCTTGCAAATCTGGGCAGAACTCAGCTACCGCAATGATTTAGACCGTTTGTCAGCTCACTTCAAGACCAATACAGGCCTATCCGTTGAGGACTTTATGCAGCTTGATTTGGCCAACCTCTTGCCAAATCTACCAGACAATCTCAGCGGGATCAACCCCAATCGCTATGTCTTTTATCAGGATGTCCTCTGTCCAATTCTGGATAAACACATGACACCTGAACAGGACAAGCCTCACTTTACCCAGGCTGCTGAAACCCTTGCTGCTATTAAGAAAAAAGCTGGAGTCTACGCTTATCTCTTTGAGACTCAGGCTCAGTTAAATGCCATTTTAAGTAGCAAGGTTGATGTGGGAAGACGCATCCGGGAAGCTTATCACACAGATGATAAAGAGAGCTTGCAACAAATCGCCAGAGAAGAATTGCCAAAACTCAGAAGTGAGATTGAAAACTTCCATGCCCTCTTTAGTCGCCAATGGCTGAAAGAAAACAAGGTATTTGGTTTGGATACGGTCGATATCCGCATGGGTGGGCTCTTGCAACGCATTAAGCGAGCAGAAAGTCGTATCGAAGACTATCTAGCTGGTTCTATCTCAGGTATCGATGAGCTGGAAGTAGAGATCTTGCCATTTACTGACTTTTACGCAGACAAGGACTTTGCAGCCACGACAGCCAACCAATGGCATACGATTGCGACAGCATCTACTATTTATACAACCTAGAAATTTATCACAAGTCATTAAACATCTCCTTTTAAATACATGGAGATGTTTTTTGATTTGGAGATAGGGAAGGAGTATAATGAAGGTATAAGGATAATGTGGAGGTTTGACCATGAAAAAGCTACTACTAATCCTAGGTGCGAGTGTGCTAGTTTTATCTGCTTGCCACAAGACGGCAGAAGATAGCGTAACTAGTCAGTCAACATCAATGGAGCATCAAACCAAGGAAGTAACCAACTATTTTCACTACCTAGCGGACTCATATCAAAAGGCTCTTTCCCACGAAAAAGAAGCCAAGGATACAGCTGTTCAATCACCTATGGCTGCTACGGTGGTAGCCATGGAAGAGCTCCAGCTATCTAATCCGACTGATCAAGCCTTGATTATGAAGAACTACTCGGATTTTCAGAAGCTAATCCATTACAAGACCGAAAAGTGGCAGGAAGAGTTTGCAAAATGGGCTTCTTCTATGGGGCAGTCTTATCATAGACTAGAGCATAGAAACTTTGACGAAAAAAATGAGCTCATCAAAAAAATAGAAACAACAACTGTTTCTCAGAAAAGAGTCAGCTGGAATCTTTTCGGGGTATCCAGTGACAATGCCTATGATTACTTGGTTTTGGATGCCTACTATGACAAGCAAGACAAACATTTCTACTTATTTACACTGAAAGATGGGCAAGCACAGGTCTTGTATAGCGATAAGACGCTAGAAACCATCAGCACTGCGAATTTTGAAGAGACTAAAAACACGGATTTAGCACAAAGATTTAAGGAATTTCTATTAAAAACGAATGTCACTACTGAGAATGAGCCAAATATAGACAATAATTCTCTAATAGACAAGATAAAAATAGCCATGGAATCCTACTCGGATAGTAGAGGTGAAAGATTTAAGTCGACTAGCCTAGCGACATATGGTTATTACTACGGGCTTGCAGTCCCGGATCAGATTATGCAATTTGGGCAAGTCAATGGAGTCAAATATACGTTTAAATGGTATGGCTATACTGCTGGTGTTGGAGAAAAAGACTTTGAAATCTTGGCCTGTTATGTGAATGAAGCAGGGACAGAAGTGATTCTCTTTGGCTACATGGATGGTCGCCCTACTATTTTACATACTGAGGGGCAACCGAAGATTGATAAAAGCGAAGCAGGTGCTATTATAGATGCCCAGGTTTATTTTGTTGAATTTCACCAACCAATATTAGAACAAGTTTTCAAGTAACAAATATGAGCAACACCTCTTAACAAGCAAGATGTTTCTCGTGAAACACACTTCTCATATAAAAAAGTTCTCCACATAAAATAATTTGTGGAGTTTTTTCTATAATTTGTAGTTTAAACTGTCCTAAAAAAATAAGAGTATACTATTTTTTTGTAAACGTTATCAAGACTAAAAAATGTGAGATTATGAAGTTTTTAGAAAAAAATAAAAAGGGAGGAAATTATGAATAAGTTTTTCAAAAAAACTTTAAGAGATAATTGGATTTTTTTCTCTTAATGGTTTTACCAGGAACAATTTGGTTGATTTTATTCTTCTACATTCCAGTTTTTGGGAATGTGGTTGCCTTCAAAGACTACCATATGACTGGTGAAGGATTCGTCCACAGTATTATAAATAGTAAATGGGTCGGACTAGATAACTTTAAATTCTTGTTTAGTTCGAAAGATGCCTTTGTCATCACTCGAAATACTGTCCTTTATAACCTTGGATTTATCTTTATCGGTTTGATTGTGTCAGTTGGTATCGCCATTATCCTTAGTGAACTTCGCTCTAAGAGAATGGTTAAAATCTACCAAACCTCTATGTTGTTTCCTTACTTCCTATCTTGGGTTATCATCAGTTTCTTTACAGATGCTTTCCTAAATATTGATAAAGGGCTTATCAACCACACCTTGGAAGCTCTTGGCATGAAGGGGATTAACTTCTACGCTGACGTCAGTATCTGGCCTTATCTTCTCCTCTTCCTAGGTATTTGGAAAGGGTTTGGATACAGTAGTGTTATGTACTACGCTACCATCATGGGTATTGATCCAACTTACTATGAAGCAGCGACAGTGGACGGTGCTAGCAAATGGCAACGTATCCGCAACGTAACGATTCCTCAGTTGACACCACTTGTGACAGTATTGACCATCCTTGCAGTCGGAAATATCTTCCGTGCAGACTTCGGTCTCTTCTATCAAATCCCTCACAACGCTGGTCAGCTCTATAGTGTAACAAACGTATTGGACGTCTATGTCTTTAATGGTTTGACTCAGACAGCAGATATTGGTATGGCTTCAGCAGCCGGTCTCTATCAATCAGTTGTCGGTTTGATTCTAGTTATCCTATCAAACTTACTTGCAAGACGTGTTGATCCTAACTCAGCACTATTCTAGAAAGGAGGAGCATATGGCAAAAAAAATTCAAAAAGAAAAAATTGATAATGTTGGCATACACTCCTTCAGCAAAAAGCAGATATCTTCTTTAGTCTTATATCTGGTTTGCTAGCCTTCTCTTGTATCTTGCCTTTCATCTTTGTCATCATTATTTCTGTTACAGATGAGAAGAGTATTGTTCAATATGGATATAGCTTCTTCCCATCAAAATTTGGATTAGATGGTTTTGAGTTTTTGGCTCAGTTCAAAGATAAGATTTTACAAGCGCTCTTTATCTCAGTGTTTGTGACAGTTGTCGGTACATTGACAAACGTCTTTATCACTACAACTTACGCCTATGCCATCTCACGTTCAACATTTAAGTATCGTAAATTCTTTACAATCTTCGCTTTGCTTAGTATGTTGTTCAATGCTGGTTTGGTACCAGGCTACATCGTGGTAACTCAGTTACTTCACCTTGGTGATACCATTTGGGCCTTGATCGTTCCGATGCTTCTATCACCATTCAACATCATGTTGATGCGTTCCTTCTTCAAGAAGACTATCCCAGAAGCAATCCTCGAATCAGCTCGTATCGATGGTGCCAGCGAGGCTCGGATCTTCTTTCAGATCTGTTTGCCGCTTTCACTACCAGGTATCGCAACTATCACGCTTTTGACAGCGCTTGGATTCTGGAATGACTGGTTTAATGCCCTTCTTTACATCAAGAGTGATAACTTGTATCCTTTGCAATATTTGCTCATGCAAATTCAAAACAACATGGATTACATTGCCAAGTCAGTTGGTATGTCTGGACAACTTGCAGTTGCCCTACCAAAAGAAACAGGACGTATGGCTATGGTTGTAGTTGCAACTGTTCCGATTGCGATTCTCTATCCGTTCTTCCAACGCTACTTTGTAAAAGGTTTGACTATCGGTGGTGTTAAAGAATAAAACATTGAGAAACAAGTTTTCTCTTCTCTATCTAACTTTTCATCATCAGGAAAGTTACTCATTAAAATTGTTTATAAATTAAAAATAAAAAAAGGAGTTTTTATCATGAAAAACTGGAAAAAATATGCTTTTGCATCTGCTAGCCTTGTCGCTTTAGCAGCTAGCCTTGCAGCTTGTGGAAACCTTAAAGGAAACAACCAAAAAGCTGCTGACTCTGCTTCAGGTGACAAAACTGTTATCAAAATGTACCAAATCGGTGACAAACCAGATAACTTGGATGAATTGCTAGAAAACGCAAACAAAATCATCGGCGAAAAAGTTGGTGCTAAATTAGACATCCAATATCTTGGATGGGGTGACTACGGTAAGAAAATGTCAGTTATCACTTCTTCAGGTGAAAACTACGATATCGCATTTGCAGATAACTATGTCGTAAACGCTCAAAAAGGTGCTTATGCTGACTTGACAGAATTGTACAAGAAAGAAGGAGCTGAACTTTACAAAGCGCTTGACCCAGCTTACATCAAAGGTAACACTGTAAACGGTAAGATCTATGCAGTTCCAGTTGCAGCCAACGTTGCATCTTCACAAAACTTTGCATTCAACGGCCCACTTCTTGAAAAATACGGCATCGATATCTCAGGTGTAACTTCATACGAAACACTTGAACCAGTCTTGAAACAAATCAAAGAAAAAGCTCCAGATGTAATGCCATTCGCTGTTGGTAAAAACTTTATTCCATCAGAAAACTTTGACTACCCAGTTGCAAATGGTCTTCCATTCGTCATCGACCTTGAAGGCGATACTACTAAGATCGTTAACCGTTACGAAGTTCCTCGTTTCGTAGAACACTTGAAGACTCTTCACAAATACTATGAAGCAGGATACATTCCAAAAGACGTAGCAACAAGCGAAACTTCATATGACCTTAGTCAAGATACTTGGCTTGTTCGCGAAGAAACAGTAGGACCAGCTGACTACGGTAGCAGCTTGCTTTCTCGTGTTGCTAACAGAGACATTCAAATCAAACCATTTACTAACTTCATCAAGAAAAACCAAACAACTCAAGTTGCTAACTTTGTAATCTCAAACAACTCTAAGAACAAAGAAAAAGCAATGGAAGTGTTGAACCTCTTGAATACTAACCCAGAACTCTTGAACGGACTTGTTTATGGACCAGAAGGCAAGAACTGGGAAAAAGTTCCAGGTAAAGAAAACCGTGTTAAAGTCCTTGATGGATACAAAGGAAACACTCACATGTCAGGATGGAACACTGGTAACAACTGGATCCTTTACATCAACGAAAACGTAACAGATGAGCAAATTGCACAATCTAAGAAAGACTTGGAAACTGCAAAAGAATCTCCAGCGCTTGGATTTATCTTTAACACTGACAATGTGAAATCTGAAATCTCAGCTATCACTAACACTATGCAACAATTCGATACAGCTATCAACACTGGTACTGTAGACCCAGAAAAAGCTATTCCAGAATTGATGGAAAAACTTAAATCTGAAGGTGCATACCAAAAAGTATTGGATGAAATGCAAAAACAATACGACGAATTCTTGAAAAACAAAAAATCTTAAGATAGATTGATTTCGTGTATTCATTCCTAAAAGATGCAATCACTGCCTTGTCTGGATATTTCCAGACGGGGTGGTGATTCTTTTTATGGGTAAACGCATATAACATTGGAAGCAGACATATAAAAAAAGCTATCTTATTTTAAAAATAGTGACATTTTTCTAGTTCGAAATCTTATCGGTCTAGTCTTTAGTAGCATTATGATAGATATTTTAGTCAAGACAGGCCAGGGTTATCTTTTTGTTAACTTTTCTTCATCCAATATTTAGCTCAAACAAGTTCTAAAACTGGGTCTTGTTTTCAATTTTCGGTCAAATAAATTGCATTCGCTTTCTTGAGGGAGTATACTGGTATAGTTGAATGAAAAATTCTGATAATTTAATCTTAGAAAAGAGAATCAATCTTATGTCAAAAGATATTCGAGTTTTACTTTACTATAAATATGTTCCAATCGAAAACGCGGAACAATTTGCTGCAGACCACTTGGCTTTCTGTAAGTCTATCGGGCTCAAGGGCCGTATCCTAGTGGCAGACGAAGGAATCAACGGAACCGTTTCTGGTGACTACGAAACAACGCAAAAATACATGGACTATGTTCACAGCCTTCCAGGTATGGAAGACCTTTGGTTCAAGATTGACGAAGAAAGTGAGCAAGCCTTCAAGAAGATGTTTGTTCGCTATAAAAAGGAAATCGTCCACCTTGGTTTAGAGGATGATAACTTTGATAACGACATCAATCCTCTTGAAACAACAGGTGCTTACTTGTCACCAAAAGAATTTAAAGAAGCCCTCCTAGATGAAGATACCGTTGTCCTTGATACTCGGAATGACTATGAGTACGACCTTGGACACTTCCGTGGAGCTATCCGTCCGGATATTCGTAACTTCCGTGAATTGCCACAATGGGTCCGTGATAACAAGGAAAAATTCATGGACAAACGTGTCGTGGTATACTGTACTGGTGGAGTCCGCTGCGAGAAATTCTCTGGCTGGATGGTTCGCGAAGGCTACAAAGATGTCGGCCAATTACACGGTGGAATCGCGACTTATGGTAAAGATCCAGAAGTTCAAGGGGAACTTTGGGATGGGAAAATGTACGTTTTTGACGAGCGTATTGCAGTCGATGTCAACCATGTCAATCCAACAATCGTAGGGAAAGACTGGTTTGATGGAACACCATGTGAACGCTATGTCAACTGTGGGAATCCATTCTGTAACCGCCGTATCTTGGCATCAGAAGACAACGAAGACAAATATCTTCGTGGTTGCTCACACGAGTGTCGTGTTCACCCACGTAATCGTTATGTTTTAGAACATGAATTGACACAAGATCAAGTCATCGAGCGTTTAGCAAAAATTGGTGAGAGCCTAGATCATTCTGAAGTTGTATAATAAACATTAACAGTCCGAAAGGGCTGTTTTTCTATGCTTTTGACTAAAAAATCTTAAATTTGTTTCTGCATCTTTCAGGAAAATGGTGTATACTATATGTAAACGATTTCAAAGGAGACCATTATGGTGAAGACATTTTTTATTCCAAATAAACAAAGTATTTTAGGACAACAGGAGATTCTTACAGCTAAATCAATTTTAGGCTTAGCAGAAGGCCTAGAGTCGCATAGTTATGATGCTGTTTACCTCCGTCAACCGCTCAATCGCCTTGAGTATATCGAGTGTGCTGTTGTGGGAAAATCTCAGTTTCTCTTTAAAGTTCGCTACCTTGACTCTCAAAACGGCTATCAAGTAATCATTCCTGACTTGATTACAAGAACTGACTGGGAGATTGTAGAAGGACTCTTGCGAGCTTTGTCTAGCAAGGTTGGTGAAGCAGTTGAAGGCTTGGCAGACTTTGATTTGGAAAACTATTTCCAAGAAACTGTTAAGAACTATCTAGCTGATAAGGCTGCTCGTTTAGGCTTCTGCCAGGGGATTCTATCACCTGTTTACTTTGACAAGAAGGATTTAGAAAGCTTCCTAGAAGAAGATGGCTTGGCACGTTTTGAAGAGTTAGTGAAGAGGGTTCAAGGATCAGATGCTTATCCTTCCAGCGCTAAATTCTACCCAGATGGTGAAGGTAAGGTTCATGGGGTTTACCACCTAGCTCAGGGAGTAAAAACCATTTTGCCAAAAGAACCGGTGATTCCTGCTCCTTACGTTGAGCAATTGGTAGGTAAGGAACTTGTTTGGGAGATTGATTTGGTAAAAATCTCTGGAGATGGTTCAAAACCAGAAGACTATGAAGCAGTAGCAAGACTGGACTACCAAGCCTTTTTAGGAGCTTTGCCGAAGGAGCTCTATCAGGACCTAGATGCTAACCAAGTAGAAGTAGGACCTGTTACAGGTGAGGCTTTTGACACCTTGGCAAATGTCAAGTAAAGGAATCTTCGAGTAGGATGTATTGACCAGTTTTATTTTGGGTAGATTGGCGTAGAAGTTGAGAAATACAGAGGAAACCTTGACAAAAAGGGAAAAAATCTCTAAAATATAAGAAACATAAAGAGGAGATTATTATGTCAAACTTTACAGATTCATTCTTGTCAGCAAATACTGCAAACTTCCCATCAGAACAACTTCCATCACTTCGTGAGCGATTAGCGCAATTAGACGATTCACAAGCCAACCAAGTTATTGCAGCTGCAGACGTTAAAAACCCTACAACAGCTTTGATCCTTTCTATCTTCTTAGGTGGACTTGGAGTTGACCGTTTCTACATTGGTAATACTGGTCTAGGAATTGGTAAGCTATTGACAACTTTGCTTTTGCCAATTATTACACTCGGATTTTCACTGTTCTTTACTTGGATCTGGATTGTTGTTGACTGGCTCCTTATCATGAACGCTACAAAAGCAGCAAACTTGGAAGCTATCAACACTGCTCTTGCTACAATGACTGCTACTCCAGAAACTGTAGAAGTTATCGAAGAAAAAGTAGAAGTTGTTGCAGAACCAGCAGAAGTTGTTGAAGAAAAAGTAGAGGTTGTTGCAGAGCCTGCAGAAGCTACTGAAGAACAAGCAGACTAATCAATTTGTCTATTAAAAAATCCTGTCAAACACTGACAGGATTTTATATTGTCTGGCATATAAAATCAACTCAAAATTCCCATAACAGAAGCAATGAAATATGGTTAGAATAGGTGGGAAACCTTGACAAAAAGGGAAAAAATCTCTAAAATATAAGAAAACATAAAGAGGAGATTATTATGTCAAACTTTACAGATTCATTCTTGTCAGCAAATACTGCAAACTTCCCATCAGAACAACTTCCATCACTTCGTCAACGTTTGAGTCAATTAGATGATTCACAAGCCAACCAAGTTATCGCCGCTGCAAACGTTAAAAACCCTACAACAGCTTTGATTCTTTCTATCTTTTTAGGAACTCTTGGTGTGGATCGTTTCTACATTGGCCAAGTTGGATTGGGAGTTGCAAAACTTTTATTGGCATGGTTGACTTTTGGTATCTGGACAATTATTGATTGGTTCCTTATCATCAATGCTACTAAGAAAGCAAACTTGGTAGCTATTAACAACGCCCTTGCTACAATGACAGTACCTACAGCTAGTTCAGAAGCAAACGAAGGATAAGTAGATTAATCTTTAAAGATAAGTAGTGTTATCAAACACAGGAGAAAATCCTAATCACTACTTATCTTTTTTTTTGATAATAAATAAGGTAAATGATTAAAGAAACGAGATTATTAGTATACTAAACAAGTATTGTATTTAATGCAGAAATTATGCAATATGGAAGTGTAGTTTTTGATGATAAGATTGTAAAAAAGTTGTCCTCGATTGATGAGAATGCTTCGTGGGTAAACGGCCTGCAAGCTGTTGCTTATGAAATAGAAGGCGAGGATACCATCTACATCGTTGTCAGAGGTGCTGATGTAGGGATTGGGAAAAAACTCTTTCGGAAGACAGGGGCCGACGCCCGTTCTATCCCAAAGGTGAATGATGAAGATAGCTTCAAAACGATTTTTCAAGATTGGATTTATAGTTCGACTTTAGGTAGTTTAGGCTTGGTTCATTTGTATCAATACGATAGTCTTCGAGCATTTTACCATTCCTTGAGACAGAAGTTCCCGCAAAAACGCTTTGTTGTTTCTGGTGTTTCTTTAGGAGGCTTATTGGCTCAGCGCTTATATATTTTTGAAGATGGGATAGAGAGATGTATCACATTTTCTGCAACTTAACCGTGGTGGACCTTTAATTGACGTAGCCAAGAAATTGTGAAAGAATCTTATTTTTTAAATAACGACGACAACTTAATAAACTTCTATTCGACACATGACCCCTTTCGCTTTTTACCTTTGTTTAAAAGACATCTGGGTCAACAAAAGAACGTGTTACTACAACCTTTCCAATCTCGTTCAAACTTTTTTGCGACCTTGATTGAGAGAATTTACTGGGCCCATATCCCCAATTATTATACCTACACAGATACTGGAAAAGTAAGGCAGAAGGAAGATCGTTCAAGAATACAGAGATGGAATAACTGGTTAAACAGTAGAGCCAATCACTCAAAATTAGTAAACACCATTGTCTTTGTGATGAGTGTCTTATTAACTCTTGTCTCTAGTTGTTCCAATTTTATCTTCTTACGATGTCCTTTCTCCAATTTACACTCTGGAAGCATCTGATGTTTCTGATGTAGCACAACATAAAGGAATCCCAGCTATTTTTAAATAACTGGGATTTTTTTATAGGAAAGCAAGAACTCGAAGATAGTCAAAAACAAGAGCCATTTCTGCTAGGAAAAAGAGAAATAGAACACCACCGTTGACTAGGACCGCCAAGAGAAGGCGATAGAAGGGATCGGTTTGACTATCCTTGCTAGGTCTTGAGATGAAGTAGAGATTGGCCAAGAGAGTCAGACCAATGCTAATCAAGCAAAGCAATACTGCAAATCGTAGACCATTAAAAAGAGCGAAGAAACTAGCAATACCTGTCAAGAGAACTGGGATAGCCAAGAGTCTGCTATGTGCTTGAAAGGCTCTTTCTAATGTCCAATCACTGTTCTGGTCGACAAAACGTTTGACTACAAATCCACCCATGAGAATTGAAAAGAAGAAGAGACTTGTCGCTACTAGGATGGAGAAGACCGAGAAGAGATTGAGAGACGGGAATTGTTCCCTGAAGTGAGCATCGATGCTTGCCATACGACCATAGTAGCCTTGTTTGGCGTGATAAACTACAAAGAGAAAAACTTGTAGCAGAAAAAGATAGTTAGTAGCGCAAAGGCGTTATAACTATGTTTTTTTATCTGAATCAATGCTTGCTGTTGGCTCTTTGAGAGCACCTTGTAACCAGACCCAAAAAAATCAGCCAATTCTTCTTTGAAGATTGCAGTTTTTGTAGGGACAGGATCTGGGACAAATGGGCTTTCCAAAGATTTGCTAGGCTGAGGTGCTTCCTTAACTGGTTTTTTTCTGCTTGGTCTGTCTTTTGTTGCCAGTTCTTCTTGTTCTTCAGTCTCTACAGGTTCTTCTGGCTTGTCTGTATTTTTCCACGACTTCTTCGTGTTCGTCATTCTCTACTTTTTCTAGGTCAGATTTTTTTGTTCTTCAGGATTGGCTTGAGGATTTTCCTCAACTACTGGCAACTCTTCTTGTTCGTTCAATTCTTCTTGGGGAATGACTGGGTTAGATGGCTTATCTTTTTTTCTCATTGTTGGCTGTTTTTCTCGAAATCAGCACTTTCGAACCATTCTTGAGTCATGATGGGACCTCCTTTTTTATTTCTTGTTTGAGTAGTAATGATTAACGATTATTCATGATCTCTCGAATTAGGTGAGCGATCCGGTTCGTCTGGAATGTTGATATCTTGGCCTGCCTTTTGCGACGAGGAGATCTTGCGTATCTTTTTTTCTCTACGTTGTAAGGATTGGAGAATTCTTCGTCCTTATTTTCATGATTTCCCTGGACAGGATGAACTCCTTCTCGAGTTCGATGATAAATAGCGCCGTGTTCAGATGAGAGATTGAGATTGATTCTCTCAAGTTCTTTTTTTGGATAACTGGATGACCATATCTTTTTTTGCCTTTTAGCTCTACCTTACCGTGCACTTGGATATCGTCTGCAGAGATATGTTCGTGGTCTGCTTGGATGCGGCTATCTGTTAGACTGGTTTCAAACACATTGACAATTCCAGTTGTGGTCAGCTGGCTATTTTTTTGATCTCGCTATCAGTGATACGAAGAAGATAGCCATTTGACAGAATCTTGGCATTGCTGAGTTTTTGCATTGGTAATCGAAAGGACACCATGATTAACCTGGGCGGTTAGGTTTTTTTAATTCTCTTCCTTTTGGTAGTGATAGAACGACTTCATCATTACGTCTAGAGAATCCGCTTGCGATAAATAGGATTCCCTCGATACTAGAACCTACAGAATGACGTGTCGTTGACTTGGTGTCTGAAATCTCAAGAGTTTTTTTCTTTGATAGAATGTTGGAGATTTTCTTTTTCAGAGATAGTTGGATGATACTGAAGGTGAATCTTGTCATCGCTAGATTCTCTAATGACGAGCGAATGTTCTGTTAGTGACATGTTTAGATTTTCAATGTCTTGGTCAAAAACGAGCTCTTCCATTCGGCTTTCAAAGACTGGTTTTTGTGACATTGCAAGGAGGCTTCTGACACCGTCTGTTTGGATGCCGACGATCATCATGGCAAAACCGATGATACTGGTAACAACACCAAAGATAAGAAATCCTTTTGTTAATTTACGCATGACTTTCACCTCTCTTTCCTCTATTAAGAATCCACTGAATAAGTCGAAGGATTAGTAATCCAAAGAAACGTGTTACATAGGACGTTGCCAGCAGAACTAAAGATGAAGCTCCAATAGCTAGCAAACCTCCACCCAAAATTAGCATAAAAGCAGATGTCGATTCAGCCAGAACGTAGAAGCTTTCAAATAGGAGAACACCTCCTAGGATTAGTCCAGCTGCTGATACAGCAAAGAAGGCTAAAAGTACACTAACCGTAGCGATAAAAATCCCGATGATAGCCATGAGAAGACCAATCCCGACTGGAATCCCAATAGGTGCAGCCAGAAGTGCGAGGATTGCGATTTGTAAAACCTGACGGTTGTTCTTATTGGAATTTTCTTCGTTGATTTTTTTATCAAGAAGTGTAGTCAGGATGTCATGGGCAGCCTCTTTGGGCTACCGAGGCTAGCTATGAGTTCTTCCTCACCTTCTGGACCAGCATCATCAAAGAGTTCTTTGAAGTAGTCCATGGCTTCGATGCGATCAGATTGAGGAAGCTTCATTAGATAGGCTTCAAGCTGATTCAAATATTCAGTTCTTGTCATGGCGAACGCTCCCTTCTATGATGCCGTTGATAGTGTCAGTGTAGAGTGTCCACTCTTCTCTGAGTACAAATAGTTGCTCTTCCCCAATCTCTGTTAAGGAGTAGTATTTTCGCATCCGACCTTGGTATTCGCGAGAGTATGTAGTCAGGTAGCGATTGGTATCCAGTTTTTTCAAGATGGGGTAGAGGGTAGATTCCTTGATTTTGGCGATGAGTTTAATAGTTTGACTAATTTCATAACCATAGGAATCCCCTTGTTCTAGGATGGCCAAGATGAGAAATTCAATCAAAGCCGCTGATGTTGGAAAATACATGGGGCACCTCCTTTTTAGTATATAAAAATTTTATATATAATTATTCTACACATACATCATACATCTAAATGTAAGCCCTGTCAAGCAATATGTATAAAATTTTTACATATAAAAAATCTCCTAGTAAAAACTAGAAGATTAGAGGATATTTCTGAGAACTTTATCTGAATTTTATCGTAGATTTCTTATACTTAATCTCCTTATCTAAAAGTTTTAATAAAGGAGTTACATACTCAGGATTTGCAAACTTAGGTCCGAAAATGATTTTATCAATTTGAATATTTTCTTTTCGTTCAAGATAAAGCTTACCGAATTCAGGTGAATAATCAATTTTTATCTTGCTATTATCTGATCTTAGATTAGCATATTGCAAAATACGCAATTCTTCTTCGTACTTATAATCGACTGATTTGAATAAGTAGCGTATTTCTTCTATACAGTCAGCGATAGCTTTTTTATAGAATGGGTCCTCTGAATTCTTATAGTCCGTTAATTCTGATTTTAAATCTCCTAACAATCTTTTTAATCGTGTTACTTCTTCACTAGTGAACAGTTCATTTTCTTCGATATCGAATTGGTCATCGGAGTATAGAACATAAGCTACGCGATATAAATAATCTGTATCATTGTTCTGTGTAGAATGTTTGTCTTCAGAATTTTGTACATTTTCAGTACCTTTAGTAGCTATATCTTTGTCGGATTCATTTAGAGAGTTATCGTTTTGGATTTCAACACTTGAATTTATTTTATGGCCGACTTGTTTATCTGAGATTTTTTGATACCAAGGAAGGTCACTAAGTGAATGATAACGAGCAAAATCATCCTCTTTAAGTACAATGCAAACCCCTTCTGCATTATTACCATATTGTGACCACATAGCTAGGTCATCTATTTTGGTAGTGAAACTCATTAAGAACCAAGAGCTAGGCTCCAAAGGATTGCGTTTTTCTAATTTTAAAATATCTTCGAGAATGACGCCTTCTTCAGGGTCATTCATGTAGTTGGCGTTATTCAGACGAGTCTTTCCTGAGATTGAGAATGGAGCCGCCTCCCTCTTTCCTAGTATGCTTTGGAGTGCTTCTCCTGAAGTATAGTGACCGAATTTTAGTTTTCTATTTTTTCCCTCAGCCTTCAATCCAAGCTCATACTTGAGTTGTTGGACAAGCGTGTAAATTTTAATTAGTTTATTGATTTTTTTTGAGTCTTCTCCGTAATGCTCTATCCAGGCTTTTAAAATATCATATTTTGTATCGGAGATGATACCAAGTTTTAAGGTGCGAATAAGCAAATTTTTCTCTTTTTCATCTTTTCCTTCTTCAATAGATGAATCAAAACAAAGTTTATCCAGAGCTTTTACGATATTAGTAGTGGAAATCTGAACTCGATCTTGCTTAAATTGTTCTTCGTTTTCGAGTATCTCGATGAGGATATTTAAAATTTTAATACTCGGAATAGATTCTAGTGACTGATAGATATCCTTTAGGAGATTTGATTGCTCTATTTGATTATTTTTTACCAAATCCATTCGAGCTGTAAGATATTGAACAGCAATTTCTTCAGAATGTACGAATCTATCGTGTAGTCTTTTTAGTTTATCTATGATTTCAAGCTTTTCCTCTTCATTTTGTTGTTTGGTGATAATTTCGGCAAGAGCTTTAGAGTAGTATAAAGTGATCTCTTCATTTTTTACAAAATTATAAGCTAACTTCTTTAGTTTAGAAACCGTATCATTCAATTTATCTAAGTTGGTTTGTTTCAGTGATAAATTGACTAAAGCTGTAGCATACGATAAAGCGATGTTCTCAGGCTTCTCGAACTTTTCGTATATGACCTGAATTTTCTGAGTAGTTTTAGCGATTTCATCAGATTTAGTCTGTTTATCAGATAGGTAGACTAAAGCCATAGCATACCGCAAAGCAATACCTTGAGGCTCATTAAATTTTTTGTAAATATCTTTAATTTTCTGAGTAGTTCCAGCAATCTCTTCAGCTTTGGACTGTTTATCTGATAAACTGACTAAAGCTGAAGTATACTGTAAAGCAATATCTTGAGGCTTGTTGAACTTTATATAAATATCTTTAATTTTCTGAGCGGTTTCAGCAACTTCTTCTAATTCAGTCTGTTTAATTGATAAATTAGCCAAAGCCATAGCATACCGTAAAACAATGTCTTGAGAATTTTGAAACCCTAATGATAAGTCTTCTAGTTTAGATATAGTTTCTTTACGATCGTTGATATCATTTTGGTTGTTTGAAAGATTGAATAAGGCGCTAGCATACCGTAAAGCAATGTCTTGAGAATTTTGAAACCCTAATGATAAGTCTTCTAATGTAGATATAGTTTCTTTACGATCGTTGATATCATTTTGCTTGTTTGAAAGATTGAATAAAGCCATAGCATACGATAAAGCAATGTCCTGAGGCTCATTGAATGTTTTGAAAATATCTTTAATTTCTTGAGTAATTCCAGCAATTTCATCAGCTTCAGTCTTTTTAGCAGATAGAGTAACTAAAGCTCTAGCATACTGTAAAGCAATACCTTGTGCCTTATTGAACTTTTTGAAAATATCTTTAATTTTTTGAGCAGTTTTAGTAACTTCTTCTAATTCAGTCTGTTTAATTGATAAATTAGCTAAAGCCATAGCATACGATAAAGCAATGTCCTGAGGCTCATTGAATGTTTTGAAAATATCTTTAATTTCATGAGCAATCTCAGCAATTTCTTCAGTTTTAGTCTTTTTAGCTGATAGATTGACTAAAGCTCTAGCACACGATAAAGCAATGTCCGGAGAATCAGGGAATTCTTTATATAAAGTTCGTACTTTTTCGATGGTAAACACTTGATCCTTTTCGGTAGTTTGCATCGTTGATAGCTTCACTAAAACTCTAGCATATGCCTCTGCAAGATTTTCAGATTCTGGGAAATTCTCCGGTAATGCTTTAAGTTTTTCCGTAATAAGTGTAAAGTCAGGGGAGTCTGTTTCTTTAGTCGCTATATCAACGAGATTATCCAACTCTGCTATACTTTGTTCCAAATTATATTTCTGTTCATCCATACTATGCCCTCACCTTGAAATAGTAATTTTTGCTAGTTAAAACTAATCTGCCTTTTCGTTTCATAATTAGTTTTTACATATTTTATTATATCAAAAACCATATTTTTCTCCTAGTATATGTATGATGCTTTTTAAACATATACTCATACAAAAAAACCAGACTCAGTCTGGCTTTCAAAGTGTATTTATTTGTGGCAAATCCCAAAAATCTTTTTAGAGGATTTTATCCGCTCGATCTACCATAAAGAGGGAGATTGTCATGATAATATCAATCATTAAAAGAGCCAGTACAGCTGGTATCCAAGAATGGAAGATGTCAAAGCTATAACCAAAGAGAGTTGGTCCAAAGGCTGCCAGGATGTAACCACCTGTTTGGGCAAGCCCAGATAATTGGGCTGTCTTTTCAGGAGAGCTAGTTTTGATAGAGAAGCAAACCATGAGATAAGGGAAAAGAGCGCTACAGGCAGTACCGATCAAGAGATGCGCTACTAACCAGTAAAGGAAACTCTTGCTCGGGTATAGGAGCATAACAATTCCAAGCATTCCAGCTAGAGAGATGACTGTCAGCATGATTTGACGGTGACGATTGGACAAACGAGTTGTTAAACTTGGAATGGTCATCGAGAAGGGGATACTGATTAGTGAAAAGATAGAAGCCAGAAGACCAGCGTCTGTATGAGATAGTCCTGCACTGATGGCCATGGTTGGTAACCAGGTCATACTGGTATAAAAGAGCAGGGATTGGAGCCCACCGAATACAATAATAGCCCAAACTTGCTTGTCTCTTAGGATGTTCTCTTTCTTTTGTTTTTTCTCATGTCCTTCTAGAAAATGATTGTGACCATGATTGGGCAACCAGACACCCAAAGTGAGTAGGCAGACAAAGGATAGGCAAAGAATTAAACCTTTCCAAGAGGTCGCCTGAGTAATGGGAACAGAGAGATAGGAAGCAAGAGCTGTTGCGATTCCCATGGAAGTCACATATACTGTTGTCAGGAAGCTAATCTTTTGTGGATAGTTGGCCTGAATGGCGCTAGGAAGGAGCACGTTAAAGATGGCAATACTTGCTCCGATGAGTAAAGTTCCCAGATAGAGTAGAGGAAGATTAAAGATACGAATCACTGAACCGATGGTCAATACGATAAGACTATAGGTGAAAAGGTGCTCGAGTCCTATCTTTTGAGCCAAACGGGTCGCAAAAGAGGAGAAGAGGGCAAACATCAAAAGAGGGAGACTGGTCAAAACACCAAGTGAACTGACTTCAACTCCCAAACCTTGAGCAATGTCACCTAAAATAGTTGGCAAAGCTGTGAAAGGAGCTCTTAAGACCGCTCCGATTAAGATAATTCCTAGAATAAAAAAGAGTGATCGTTTTTTCATGTGAACCTCAATAAGCTGATTTAGATAACAGCTTATTTTAAGTTTTTTTCCTATAGATGTCAAGCTGGCCTGCTGCGATCCGCTACTTAGCCGAAAGAATTTACAGTAAAAAAGGACAATCTATTTACTAGTTTTTTTCTGGGATTCAAATAAAAATAGGAAAGTCTGAAAAATTGTGATAAAATAGTGAAAGAAAATCTATACATTGGAGAAGTACTGTGTCTGAAAATCGTAAATTTAGCGTCTTGATGTCAGTCTATGTTAAAGAAAACCCAGTCTTTCTAGAAGAGGCGGTAGAGAGTATCATACATCAAACGCTCAAACCTAGCGAGGTGGTCATCGTCGAAGATGGTCCGCTGACACCTGAGCTCTATCAAGTTTTGGAGAAATTGGAAGCACAGTCTAGCATTCCAATCAAACGTTGCCCACTTGAGCAAATCGTGGCTTAGGTTTAGCGCTTCAGTATGGCGTCTTACAGTGCCAATATGACGTCATTGCTCGTATGGATACAGATGATATTGCTGTCGAAGACCGTTTCGAACAACAGTTCGAATTGATGGAAACAGAGAATTTGGATTTGCTGGGTGGTCATATTGCAGAATTTATCGATCAACCAGACGAGATTGTATCTTACCGTCATGTGCCGATTAAGCATGAGGATATCGTTGCCTACCAGCGTATGAGAAGCGCCTTTAATCACATGACTGTTATGTTTAAAAAAAGAAATGGTGCTCAAGGCTGGTAATTATGAGGATGGCCTTTATATGGAGGATGATCTTCTCTGGCTTAATATGATTAGCGCTGGAGCTCGAACTGGAAATGTGGATCAAATCCTATGTAAGGTACGAGTGGGAGCAGGGATGTTTGAACGCCGTGGAGGTCTTCGCTATCTCAAGCTCTATCGCCAAGCACGTAAAAGAATGCACGCGCGTGGACAGATTTCTTATGGTGAATACCTGAAAAGTGTTTTAATTCAGGTTGTCGTTGCTCTGTGTCCAGGCTTTGTGCGACAGTTTATATTTTTAAAACTTCTAAGAAAAAGCAAGTAATGCCTAGCTGATAGGATTTTAAAATTATCTCTTATCATTTCTAGAAAATGTGATTCTGCGTAGGAGGATACCATTCACATGAATAAAAAAATAACAGATTACGTCATTGATCTGGTTGAAGTATTAAATAAACAACAGAAACAAATTTTTTGGGGCTTTTTTGATATTGCCAGTATGGTCTTATCAATTATTGTTTCCTATATTCTATTTTATGGCTTGATTAATCCAACCCCGGTAGACTATGTTATTTACACAGGTCTAACCTTCCTTTTCTACCAACTGATGATTGGATTCTGGGGGCTTAACGCTAGCATTAGTCGCTATAGTAAAATCACAGATTTCATGAAGATTTCTTCGGAGTGACCATCAGTAGTATCTTATCTTATGTGATCTGCTATGCTTTCTTGCCACTCTTTTCTATCCGCTTTATCGTACTCTTTATCCTATTAACAACTTTCTTGATTCTACTTCCTCGTATCACTTGGCAGTTGATTTACTCAAGACGTAAAAAGGGAAATGGAGATGGAGAGCACCGTCGTACCTTCTTGATTGGTGCTGGTGATGGTGGCGCGCTCTTTATGAACAGCTACCAACATCCTACTAGTGATCTTGAACTAGTTGGGATTTTGGATAATGATGAAAAGAAAAAAGGACAAAAACTTGGGAAAATCCCAGTTTTGGGGTCTTATGATGATCTACCAGAATTGGCTAAACGCTACAGAGTTGAAAAAGTTATCGTTGCGATTCCGTCTCTAGATCCATCTGAATACGAACGAATCCTACAAATGTGTAACCATATCGGTGTAAAATGCTTTAAGATGCCGATGATTGAGTCGGTTGTACAAGGTATCCAGCCTCAAGCAGGTGGTTTCCAGAAAATTGATATCACGGACCTGTTGGGACGTAAAGAGATTCAGCTGGATGAATCATGTCTGGGTTCTGAAATCACTGGTAAAACCATCTTAGTAACTGGTGCCGGAGGTTCAATTGGTTCAGAAATTTGCCGTCAAATCAGTCGCTTCAATCCTGAACGTGTCATTTTGCTCGGTCATGGAGAAAACTCTATTTATCTGATTTACCATGAGTTGATTCGCAAGTTCCAGGGAATTGATTTTGTTCCTGTCATTGCCGATATTCAAGATTACGATCGTTTACTTCAAGTTTTCGAACAGTACGAGCCAGCCATTGTTTACCATGCTGCAGCCCATAAGCATGTTCCGATGATGGAGCGCAATCCAAAAGAAGCCTTTAAGAACAACATTCTTGGAACTTATAATGTTGCTAGAGCGGTTGACGCTGCTCGAGTTCCTAAAATGGTTATGATTTCGACAGATAAGGCCGTTAATCCACCAAACGTAATGGGAGCTACTAAACGTGTTGCTGAATTGATTGTAACTGGATTTAATCAACGTAGCCAATCTACCTACTGTGCGGTTCGCTTCGGGAATGTACTGGGTAGTCGTGGTAGTGTAATTCCTGTCTTTGAACGTCAGATTGCTGAAGGCGGACCAGTAACAGTTACCGATTTCCGTATGACCCGTTACTTTATGACCATTCCAGAAGCTAGTCGTTTGGTGATTCATGCGGGTGCTTATGCCAAGGACGGAGAAGTCTTTATCCTTGATATGGGTAAACCTGTTCGCATTTACGATCTGGCTAAGAAAATGGTTCTACTTAGTGGTCATACTGAGAATGAAATTCCAATCGTAGAAGTAGGTATGCGCCCAGGTGAAAAACTATACGAAGAATTACTGGTATCAACTGAACTAGTTGACAATCAAGTAATGGACAAGATCTTTGTTGGTAAAGTAAATGTCATGCCTCTTGAGATGATCGATCAGAAGATTGAAGAATTCCGTACCTTGCAGGGTTCTGAATTGAAGAGAGCAATCATAGCTTTTGCTAATGAAACAACACATGTGGATTAAATATAAAAAATAAGGTATTATCCGTCAAATCTTCTTTAAGTGGAGGTGACAGGTAATATCTTTTTTCTATATTTAGAGGAATTTTCAGCTAATTTTAAATACATTTGCTCTAAGTGAACAGATATGGTAAAATATGATAAATAACAATAATAGGGAGTATCTTATGATTAACGCTTATAAAAGTTTCTTTAAAGGCTATGTAGATTTTGCAGGCCGTTCAACACGTTCAGAATACTGGTGGGTTTGGCTTGGAAATATGATTCTTTATATTCCTTTCTTCTCAGCATACGGAAATGCTCTGGCTAACTCACGAAACGAGAGCGCTCTTATTACTTTGGGCTTTACCGCTATTATCTATTTTATTTTTGGGCTAGCAATTTTCTTGCCGTCACTTGCTTTGACAGTTCGTCGTTTACGAGACGCTGGTTTCCATTGGGCACTCATCTTTGTTACCTTTATTCCAATGGTTGGAGGTATCGCTCTTATGGTTCTCCTAGCTATGCCGACAAAGGAAGAAGCAACTCCAGTTATGAACCAAGTAAAAGAAGTTCAAGCTGAAGAAGCTGAAGAAGTTATAGAAGTTGTAGAGGCAGTTGAAGCTCAAGAAGTCTCACCATTTGAAGAAACAGACAAGAACTAAAGTAAAATTGTTAAAGCATCTCTAGTTGATAAGATCTTTTAAGATTGTAAAGCTAGATCCTAAATACTCCTAGGTCTTTTACTAGATCTGGGAGTGTTCTATAACTGTACAGTAAAATAAAAATTGGGAGTATCATATGATTAACGCAATTAAAAATTTCTTTAAAGGTTATGTAGATTTCTCTGGACGTTCAACACGTCCTGATTACTGGTGGATTGGGTTGGCAAACCTCATCCTTGCTATTCCTTTTTACATAGTCTATGGTAGTGCAATAGCAAATCCAGATAGCGAAGCTGCTATTATGACTTTGGGTCTTTTCATATTTATTTATTTCATTTTTGGTCTGGCACTTTTCTTGCCTCAACTTGCATTGACAGTTCGTCGTTTGCGTGATGCTGGTTTCCATTGGGCACTCATTTTCGTAGCATTTGTTCCATTTGTTGGAGGTATCGCTCTTATGGTACTCCTAGCTATGCCGACAAAGGATTAAATATAAGTTCAACTATCTGAAGAATGCTACAAGGACGAAGAATTTTCAGTCTTGTCGAATAATTGGCTAACACTCCCAGGTCTTTTACTAGATTTGGGAGTGTTCTATAACTGTACAGTATCTACTAGTAAAACAAAAAATGGGAGTATCATATGATTAACGCGTATAAAAATTTCTTTAAGGGATATGCAGAGTTCACTGGTCGTTCAACACGTCCAGACTTCTGGTGGGTTTGGTTAGGAAACTTTATCCTTTCTATTCCTTTCTGGATTATCTATTTCTACACTGTATTTCTTAGTGCCGTGATGGATTCAGTGAGCGATTCAGCCAGCGAAGCAGCTTTCATGTTTTTTGGTTTAGTTGCCATTATTTATGCAGTTTTCTACCTAGCAATCTTGGTGCCGACTCTAGCTTTGTCAGTTCGTCGTTTGCGTGACGCTGGTTTCCACTGGGCCTTTATCTTCCTTCGCTTCGCTCCAATGGGAGGAATTGCTCTGTTGATCCTATTCGCTATGCCAACAAAAGAGACTGAAGTGGTCAACTATAGTGAACCTCAAACAGTCAAAATCGAAGAAGTCATCGAAGATACACCGTTCGAAGAATCAGATAAGAACTAAGAGGTTTTCGTTTTATGTTTGAGTTCTGTTTGGTAGTTCTTAGGTCTTGTTTAACATATAATTAGGAGTATCCTATGATTAACGCTTATAAAAATTTCTTTAAAGGGTTTTTAGATTTCACAGGCCGTTCAACGCGTCCGGATTTTTGGTGGGTTTGGTTGATGAATAATGTCTTTTGTATCCCACTTTATATTATCTATTTTCAAATGATTTTGAATGACGGAAAAGAAGTAGACCCAATTTCAGGCGTAGCCATCTTAAGTCTTTATATCATTTTATTTATGGTGTTATTTATTCCTAGCCTTGCTCTAAAAGTTCGTCGTTTAAGAGATGCAGGCCTCCATTGGGCTTTTATTTTTTTCGAATTGATTCCATTGCTAGCTATCTTAAGCGGTTTTATCTTTCTTCCTGTGCTTTCGCTAGAAGGTGTTACCCTTTTAATCTTACTTGCAATGCCAACTAAGGAAGCAACTAGCTAATAAATGCCAGGTCAAAGCAAGAACAAACTAAAAAACACTCCAATTTAATTGGAGTGTTTTTATTTAGGTTTTCGATTGTAGTTGACGTAAAATGTCTACTGGTTGATGAGCGACCCAGTCAGGTTGATAGGTCATGAGGTCCTTCTCGTCACCAAATCCCCAAGTAACAGCTAGTTTTTTAAGGCCAGTTTCTTGGGCGCCAATCATATCAAACTTAGTATCTCCGATAAGAACCACTTTTTCTGGGTCCAAGTTATGACTTGCCAAAGCTTGACGGATGACATCTGCCTTGTGCACTGCTTGAGGACTTGAACCATAGATGCCGCCAAAGAAATGATCGATTTCAAAATGAGTTGTCATATGGACTGCTGTCGGAGTATTTTTTGTTGTCGTGATATAGAGAGGATATTGTTGAGCTAGTTCAGCGAGTAGTTCCTTGATTTGTGGAAATGGCTGGGCTTCGTAAACTCCTTTTTTCTTATAATAGGAGCGATATAGCTGAATAGCTAGCTCAATCTGATCGGGCGAGAGGCAACTAGCAAAACTAGTCTCCAGTGGAGGACCCATAAAACCACGGATAGTTTTTGCGTCTGGACTAGGGACTCCAAGTTGGTCAAAGGTATAGGTGAAACCATTGTGAATACCGATAGAGCTGTCCACAAGGGTTCCATCTAAGTCGAAAAAGATGGCTGATAAGGATGACATTGATTCTCCTAGTAATCTTGAAATTAGTCGCCGAAGATTTCTTTTTGAAGACGACGACCTGTCGGAGTGGCTGCGAGGCCACCCTCGGCAGTTTCACGAAAGGCAGTTGGGAGACTAGAGCCTACTTGGTACATGGCATCAAGAACTTCGTCAACTGGGATTTTTGATTCGATGCCAGCTAAAGCCATATCAGCTGCGATGAAGGCGAAGCTTGCTCCCATGGCATTACGCTTAACACATGGAACTTCAACCAAACCTGCCACTGGATCGCAGATAAGACCGAGCATGTTTTTGATAACGAAGGCGATAGCCTGGCTAGCTTGATAAGGACTTCCACCTGCAGCTAGGGTTAGGGCAGCGGCGCTCATGGCTGAAGCTGAACCCACTTCTGCTTGGCAACCACCTTCAGCTCCCGAGATAGAAGCATTGTTAGCAATGACGAGCCCAAAAGCACCAGCAGCAAAGAGGAAATCTAGTTGTTGTTCATGAGTTAGATTCAGTTTTTGAATAGCGGATGTGAGAACTGCGGGAAGACAACCTGCACTACCTGCGGTTGGTGTTGCACAAACAAGGCCCATCTTGGCATTGTGCTCATTAACGGCAATGGCGTTACGAGCAGCAGACAAGACAGTGAAGTCTGATAAGGTCTTTCCTTTTTTGATGTAGTGGTCTAGCTTTGCAGCGTCACCGCCTGTTAAACCACTACGAGATTTCTTTTCGCTTAGACCAAGCTCGACGGAAGCTTTCATGACTCCGAGGTTACGTTCCATGAGGAGGAGAACTTCCTCACGCTCACGACCAGTTAGCTCATACTCAGTCCTAATCATGAGCTCAGCAACGTTTCCTTGGAAATCAAGTTCGGCTTGTTCGACTAATTCTTTGATAGAGTAAAACATATTTTCTCCTATTGAAAGAAATTGACATTGTGCAAATGAGGAATTTTTTTCGAATCTCTTCGATAGATTCTTCACAGTTGCGACTATCAACCTCAATGATCATGATTGCTTTCTCGCCAGCTTTTTTTCTCGAGTGACATTCATTTGGGCGATGTTGATATCAAAGCGAGAAAGAGCTTCTGTCACATGAGCAATCATACCAGGAACATCTTGATGAACGATGATGATGGTAGGGGTGTTCATGTTGAGAGATATGGCAAAAGCCATTTAATTCTGTCACCTGAATATTTCCACCGCCGATTGAAATTCCTGTTACGCTGATAGTCTTACGATCGTTCTTAACAGTGATTTTAGTGGTATTTGGATGGGGAGCATTACTGTCCTTTTTGGATGGTCCATACGATTTTAATGCCACGCTTGTGGGCAATTTCTAAACTGTTTGGGATTTCAGGATCATCCGTATCCATTCCCAAAATACCAGCTACAAGGGCAAGGTCTGTTCCGTGTCCACGATAGGTTTTTGCAAAAGAGTTAAAAAGCTGAAATTCGACCTCGGTTGGAGTGTCATCAAAGATAGATGAAACAATTTTACCGATACGGACAGCTCCTGCCGTATGACTACTAGACGGCCCAATCATGACTGGTCCAATGATATCAAAGACAGATTGAAAACGAAGTGATTGCATCTGTTTCCCCTTAAAAAGATTCTTACTTCTATTATAGCAAAGTTTAGATGTAAGTGCTTATTTACATTCTGAAATATATAAAAAGATTAAAAAGCTTTAATAACAAGGGTTTTGTAACAAAAAGCGGCTTTTTTAAGTAAATAAATCACAGTTTTGTAACATTTCTACACAATTTCGTTAACAAATAGTAACATTAGAAAGGTATCATGGTAGTATAAGAAAAAAGGAGAACTTTTTTAAATGAAATTTAACATGAAGTCTAAACTTGCAGGATTTGCAGTTGTTCTTGCTTTCCTTGCACCATCGCTAACTTTTGCACAAGAAACAAAAACTTATACAGTTAAACCTGGAGACACTCTTTCAGAAATTGCTGAGACATACAACACAACAGTTGAAAAATTAGCTAAATTGAACAACATTAAAAATGTTGACCTTATCTTTATTGACCAAGTATTGGTTATCGATGGGGAAGCTCCAGTTGCCCAAACTACAACAACAGAAGCGCCTGTAGCAGAAGTTGAAGAAACTCCTGCAGTTGCTGAAACTGCTGTAGAAGAAACTACATATGAAGCAACTTATGAAGCTCCAGCACCTGTAGCAGCAGAGAGCTACTCAGCTCCAGCTGCAACTGTAAGCGGATCTGAAGCAGAAGCGAAAGAATGGATCGCTCAAAAAGAATCAGGTGGTAGCTACACAGCTACAAACGGACGTTACATCGGACGTTACCAATTAACAGATTCTTACTTGAACGGTGACTACTCAGCTGAAAACCAAGAACGTGTAGCAGATGCTTATGTTGCAGGACGTTACGGTTCATGGACAGCTGCTAAGAACTTCTGGCTTAACAACGGTTGGTACTAAGAAGATATAGAAAAGAAAGTCTCAATGACTTTCTTTTTTGTTTACAAAGATATCAACTTCTCGCTCTAGTTCTGTTAGTAAGTGTTCATCTTCTACTAGCTTAGCTAAAGAGAGTCCATTTTGTACCAACTGAGCATCATTAGTACAAATGCCTATACGAATATAGGAAAACGCAAGCGTGTCATACTGTTTGCTTATTTTTGCTTCCTCCAAGAGAGTGTAGCAAAGCTGTTTGCAAAGTAACTTATCACTATTGCAAAGATAAAGAGTTGAGAGATTCAGTAGCAACATCATATTTTATCATTTTTATTATATCTAAACATGCCTACTAGTCCAATAATTGGACTAGTGATTGGATATACTAAAATAAATCTAATAAATTCTATTATTATAGCTCTAAGTACGATATGGGCATTAATTTTGATATTATCAAGAGTGTATAGAAAATATTTTTATAGAGACGAAGATGACTAGAGTTTTTATCAATAATTGGCTCCATAATATCTATAGGGAATTTACCTACTACAAATATCATAGAGCCCTAAAAAAAGCCGTTTAAGGCTCTTTTTGTGTGTGTTTGCATTTGATGAGAGATCATTATAAACATTGGTGTTGAGGGCTTACAAGTTTATGGGATTTCGCCATCTAGATTATTAGTTAGACGAACTGGTTGTAACGCTATTAGACTCTGATTGAGAACCTGAAGAATCAGCAGTTTGACCTCCTGTATTAGCGCCATTATCTCCTCCACTACTAGTACTACCAGATGAAGACTGCTCAGCTGCAGGTGCTTGGGAATTAGATATGCTTCCATTTGTTTCTGGATAGCTTTGAATATAGCTACTATCTTCTGAACGGCTGGCTTCTATTCCGGCATCTCTAGTAGTCGTTTCTGTTTGGGTAGTTTTTTCTTCTTCTTTTTTGGTCAAGACTTCAACTTGTTTTTGGAATTTAGAGATTAGTTCTTGAATTGGTTTTATCTTTTCTTCAAGAGCAGCTTGGTCGCTGGCAGAATTAATGTTTTTAATGATGTCTATTATTTTTTGCAAGGAAGTGATGGCTGTCTCAAGTGTTTGTTTATCTTGAAACTGGCTATCAGAATCCTTTATATCTAATTTCAAAGCTTTTTCACTATAATGATTTGTGACTTTATCGGCAGTAGAAGCGAGAAAGTCTGCTAATGTCTTTTTGCCTTCATCAGTAGTTGGTTTTAATTCTTGAATTTTTTTCCAATCTTCTATAATGGTTTCAGAATCGATATTAAAGTCTTTAATGGCGTTTTTTACTTGTTCGACATCTTGTTGATTTTTTTGTTGTTTGATGAGAGCAACGTTCCCTCTCTCTGCTTGGATTTTTTCTTGATGAAGGACTAAGCCTGTCAAAAGTCCAAACCCTGCAACAATTATAATAGTAAAAATGGTATTTTTTGATTTTAGAATATCTTTGTAGTTGTTCACAATCGTTTTATTTTACGCACATGGATGATGATGTATGTAAGGAATCATATGCGTATTCCTCCTTATAACAGTATATCATTTTTAGTTGATTTTAAAAATAAGTTTTTAAAGAGAATAGAGGTTTAGGGATGAATTAATTTCTTTTGTATCCTATCTTCATGTATTTATAAAAGAGGTGGCTAGGTTTGTCAGCATCTTCCTTGTCTTCTCTATCCAAGCATGTTATAATGAAAACTGCTCAAACGACCTTCAATCGTAAAGCAAACACGACCTTCAATCGTGAATAAACGAATAGATGGGAGACTTACCATGAGTGATAACTCTAAAACACGTGTTGTCGTGGGGATGAGTGGTGGTGTTGATTCGTCGGTGACAGCTCTCTTGCTAAAAGAGCAGGGCTATGACGTGATTGGTATCTTCATGAAGAACTGGGATGACACAGATGAAAACGGCGTCTGTACAGCGACCGAAGATTACAAGGATGTGGCTGCGGTAGCAGACCAACTAGGTATTCCTTACTACTCTGTCAACTTTGAAAAAGAGTACTGGGACCGCGTTTTTGAGTATTTCCTAGCGGAATATCGTGCAGGGCGCACGCCAAATCCAGATGTGATGTGCAACAAGGAGATCAAGTTCAAGGCCTTTTTGGACTATGCTATGACCTTGGGTGCAGACTATGTAGCGACTGGGCACTATGCCCGTGTGGCGCGTGATGAGGATGGGATTGTTCATATGCTTCGTGGCGTGGACAATGGCAAGGACCAGACCTATTTCCTCAGCCAACTTTCGCAAGAACAACTCCAAAAGACTATGTTTCCATTGGGACATTTGGAAAAGCCTGAAGTTCGCAGACTAGCAGAAGAAGCAGGTCTTGCGACTGCTAAGAAAAAAGATTCAACAGGGATTTGCTTTATTGGAGAAAAGAACTTTAAAGAATTTCTCAGCAACTACCTGCCAGCCCAGCCAGGTCGCATGATGACCGTAGATGGACGTGATATGGGTGAGCATGCAGGCCTTATGTACTATACAATCGGTCAGCGTGGCGGACTGGGTATCGGTGGCCAACACGGTGGTGACAATGCGCCGTGGTTCGTTGTCGGAAAAGACCTCAGCAAGAATATCCTCTATGTCGGACAAGGCTTCTACCACGACTCGCTCATGTCAACCAGCCTAGAGGCTAGTCAAGTTCACTTTACTCGTGACATGCCAGAGGAGTTTACGCTCGAATGTACGGCTAAATTCCGCTATCGTCAACCTGACTCTAAGGTGACGGTTCATGTCAAAGGAGACAAGGCAGAGGTCATCTTTGCAGAACCACAGCGCGCAATCACACCAGGACAGGCAGTTGTCTTTTACGACGGCGAAGAGTGTCTCGGTGGTGGTTTGATTGATAATGCTTACCGTGACGGCAAGGTGTGTCAGTACATATAGATTGACAAATTTGCTCAATTTGCTACAATAATAACAGCAATAGAAATGATGGTCAAAGCTCATGGATGTTGCAGGCTTTTTTGTCCTGCACTTCTTTGGAGTTTTGACTGTTTTTGTGTCGTTTAAGGGAAGGGATAAAAATGACTCAGCAAGATTTTCGTACCAAAATAGAGAATACGGTCTTTGGAGTTAGGACTACCGCTCTGATTGTAGAAGATGGCAAGTTGTTAGTGGTAGAAGATGAGGATGGTTTTTATACGATTGGTGGTGCTATCCAAGTCGGCGAAAGAACGGAAGAGGCTGTAATTCGTGAAGTGAAAGAAGAGCTGGGTGTCAAAGCTCAAGCTGGGGAACTAGCTTTTGTGGTTGAAAATCGTTTTGAACAAGACGGTGTCTATTATCACAACATCGAGTTTCATTATCTGGTGGATTTGCTTGAGGATGCCCCATTGACCATGCAGGAAGATGAGAAAACGCAGCCCTGCGAATGGATTGATTTGGATAAGCTTGAGGATATCCAGCTAGTGCCATCCTTTTTAAAGACAGCCCTACCAGATTGGGACGGCCAACTAAGACACATTCATCTTGAAGAATAGGAGAGAAAATGACTTATAATTTTACGGAAGAATACGATATTATTGTAATCGGTGCGGGACATGCGGGGGTTGAAGCTTCCCTAGCTGCTAGCCGTATGGGTTGCAAGGTCTTGCTTGCGACTATCAACATTGAAATGTTGGCTTTCATGCCATGTAATCCGTCTATTGGTGGTTCTGCCAAGGGGATTGTCGTGCGTGAGGTAGATGCCCTTGGTGGCGAAATGGCCAAGACCATTGATAAGACTTACATCCAGATGAAGATGCTTAACACTGGGAAGGGGCCAGCTGTCCGTGCCCTTCGTGCGCAGGCTGATAAGGAGCTTTACTCTAAGGAAATGCGCAAAACGGTTGAAATCAAGAGAATCTGACCCTTCGTCAGACCATGATTGATGAGATTTTGGTGGAAGATGGCAAGGTTGTCGGTGTTCGTACAGCGACCCATCAGGAATATGCTGCCAAGGCCGTTATCGTGACGACAGGAACAGCCCTCCGTGGGGAAATTATCATCGGAGACCTCAAGTATTCGTCAGGTCCTAACCATAGTCTAGCTTCTATAAACCTAGCTGATAATCTCAAGGAATTGGGGCTTGAAATCGGTCGTTTCAAGACAGGGACCCCTCCACGTGTCAAGGCCTCTTCTATCAACTATGATGTGACAGAAATCCAGCCAGGAGACGAGGCACCAAATCACTTCTCGTACACTTCACGTGATGAGGATTATGTTAAAGACCAAGTTCCATGCTGGTTGACCTACACCAATGGTACCAGTCATGAGATTATCCAAAACAACCTCCACCGTGCACCTATGTTTACAGGTGTGGTCAAGGGAGTGGGACCTCGTTACTGTCCGTCAATTGAGGATAAGATTGTACGCTTTGCGGACAAAGAACGCCACCAACTCTTCCTTGAGCCCGAAGGTCGCAATACAGAGGAAGTTTATGTCCAAGGGCTTTCGACCAGTCTTCCTGAGGATGTGCAACGCGAGCTTGTTCATTCTATCAAAGGTTTGGAAAATGCAGAGATGATGCGTACGGGTTATGCCATTGAGTATGACATGGTCTTGCCACATCAGTTGCGTGCGACTCTGGAAACCAAGAAAATATCAGGACTTTTCACAGCTGGTCAGACCAATGGAACGTCAGGTTATGAAGAAGCTGCTGGTCAGGGAATTATCGCTGGTATCAATGCTGCTTTGAAAATCCAAGGCAAACCTGAGTTGATTTTGAAGCGCAGCGACGGTTATATCGGGGTCATGATAGACGACTTGGTGACCAAGGGCACCATTGAACCTTACCGTCTCTTGACCAGTCGTGCAGAATACCGTCTCATCCTCCGTCATGATAATGCGGATATGCGTTTGACTGAGATTGGTCGAGAGGTTGGTCTTGTTGACGATGAACGTTGGGCTCGTTTTGAAATCAAGAAAAACCAATTTGACAATGAGATGAAGCGTTTAGACAGTATCAAACTCAAGCCAGTCAAGGAAACGAACGCTAAGGTTGAAGCGATGGGATTCAAGCCATTGACTGATGCCGTGACAGCCAAGGAATTTCTCCGTCGCCCAGAAGTCTCTTACCAAGATGTGGTGGCCTTTATCGGGCCTGCTGCTGAAGAGTTAGATGACAAGATTATCGAATTAATTGAAACAGAAATCAAGTACGAAGGCTACATTTCAAAAGCCATGGATCAGGTTGCCAAGATGAAGCGTATGGAAGAAAAACGCATTCCAGCCAACATCGACTGGGATGACATTGACTCTATTGCGACAGAAGCGCGCCAGAAGTTCAAACTCATCAATCCAGAAACCATTGGCCAAGCCAGCCGTATATCTGGGGTAAATCCGGCAGATATCTCCATTCTTATGGTGTATCTAGAAGGCAAGAATCGAAGCATTTCAAAAAATTTAGAAAAGAAAGCTGATTAAAAACAAAAGGCTGAATTCTCTTTTTGGGAATTCAGCCTTTTTAGATTTTTCTTCTTTTTTCGAATAAAAAAGAAAAGGAGAAATGGTAATGCTCACAGGAGAAGAAAAAACTTTTTTAGCGCACTATAAAAAAGCTTCATATCACCGTTTTTATGAGGTCGAACGCTTTGCGTCCTTGTCTGAAAAGTTGAGTAAACGTCCGCCACAGGCTGACAAGAACTAGACTTTTTGATATACTAGAACAAATTAAAATATAGGAGAGAATGTATGAGTGTATATGGTAGATTAGAAGACGAACCAACTCCAACTTGGATGGGAATCCAGGATGATTCAGTAGAGAATGAGGAGCAACTCGAGGTTGAGACTCGTCAACCTGCCCGCTTACCATTTTTTTATATCCTCATTTTGAGTACCCTAGTGGTACTTGTGTCCGTAATCCTCCCCTTCTTCTTAGGATTGATAAGTCCTGAGCAGTCTCAGGATTTTTATATTGGATGGGCTATGCACCAAAGCGGAGACGTCTACACAGATTATTTTGGAACTAGTGGTCTCCTCTATTACTTTTTACAGTATGTAACTCAGGGAACTATTTTGTTTGCCGTCTTTAATTGGTTGGCTTTAGTAGGTGCCGGATTCTTTCTTTTTCGTTCGGCTTACAATCTAACAGGACAAAATAAGCAATCACAACAAGTGTTGACAGTCTTTTATATCCTGGCTAGTGCTCTTAGCTTTGGTGGCGGCTATGCAACTATTCTTGCTCTCCCATTCCTGTTCTATGCTTTAAGTTTAGTGTCTGCTTATTTGGCAGAACCAAACCAAGATAGAGGTTTCTTGCGTATTGGAGCTAGCTTGGCTCTAGCATTTTTCTTTGCGCCTTTGGTTGCAGTTTTGTTTGCATTCGTCTTGTTTTTTGCAGTAACAGCTTTTAATGTTGGGCGCAATAAATTGACTCATGGCCTTTATCAATTTTTTGCTGCGGGCCTTGGTTTTTCAATCTTCTTTTATCCAATTGGTTACTACACGGCTTATAAAGGCAGTTTTGGAAATGCGATTAGTCAAATACTTTACCCAGTAGATAGTTTGAACTTTACGTCTAACCCGGGATTGCTAGACAATATCCTTTTCTATGGATTGTTATCCATTGCTCTTGGAGCGTTGACGATGGCATTTACAGGTCTCTTCCAATCTAAGCCATTGAAACAGTCAGTCTTATCAATCTTTGCTGCAATAGCTGTTATTTTGGTATTGGTTTTAGAAATTTTTTCTACAGACCAAATCCACGGCAGTCGTATGGTGGAGTTACTTCCTTTCTTGTCCCTTCTTTTACTGGCTGGAATTCGTTCAGAGAAACCAGAAGGAGCCAATCGTCGTAGACAATCTAGAGAAGAAACTTCAGTATGGGGTACTTTTGTAAAAGGAAATGCCTATCTACCAATTTTAGCTCTTGCTTACCTATTCTTAGCACCTGTAGTATCACGATATTTACTTCATGCAGAACAATATCAAGAACGTACAGCCATCGAAACTAAGGTTAAAGGGGAAACGCAGGCTACAGATCGTATCTATGTTTGGGATGATCAGACAAGTAGTTATAAGGCAAGTGAACGCTTGGCTGCTAGTCAGTTGTTATCACCGAGATTGCATACAGGACTTGCTGAAAATCGTACCAAGCTTGTAAATGATCTACGAGATAATCAATCAAAGATGATTGTAGTAAATACAAAAACAACCCTATGGACAGAAGTTGAGCAGCTTTTAGCTGAAAATTATCAAGCGGTTCAAAGTGAATTCAAAGATTTTAAACTCTATAAATTAAAATAAAAACTATCAATATCTTGTGTAATTTTAAAAAAATTTTATTTTTTAACACAAGATATTGATTTTTATTTTTTTAGTGATATAATACTTTTTAGAATCAATATTATATTTGAGAAAAGGGTATGGATATGATTGTATTGGAAGAGAAGGCTGTCCCTGATCCGACTTTATTCGTTGAAAAGCGTGACGGCAGACGTGTAATTTTTGATGTAGACAAGATTGACAAAGCGCTTCATAAGGCTGCTGAAAAGGTGATGGATGTAACCCCTTTGGTTGAAAAGCGACTTAACACCCTAGTTGAACGTATCGTTGAAGAGATTCATAGCCGTTTCCCGCAAGGTGTAAAAATCTACGAAATCCAAACATCGTAGAACACGAGTTGTTGGAAGCTAAAGAATACGCCTTGGCCGAGGAGTATATTACTTATCGGACCCAACGGGATTTTGAGCGCTCAAAAGCGACAGATATCAACTTTAGCATTCATAAACTTCTCAATAAAGATCAAGCAGTTGTCAATGAAAATGCCAATAAAGACAGCGATGTCTTTAATACCCAGCGTGATTTGACAGCAGGGATTGTGGGGAAATCAATCGGCCTTCAAATGCTTCCTAAGCATGTAGCTAATGCCCATCAAAAAGGGGATATCCACTATCACGATTTGGACTATAGCCCCTACACTCCTATGACCAACTGCTGCTTGATTGATTTCAAGGGCATGTTGGAAAATGGTTTTAAGATTGGGAATGCTGAAGTAGAGAGTCCCAAGTCTATCCAAACTGCGACAGCACAGATTTCACAAATCATCGCCAACGTTGCTTCTAGCCAGTACGGGGGCTGTTCAGCAGACCGTATTGATGAAGTTTTGGCTCCTTATGCAGAGAAAAATTACCAAAAGCACCTCAAGGATGCGGAGGAGTGGGTCTTACCTGACAAGCGCCAAGAATATGCCTGGAAGAAAACCCAAAAAGACATCTATGATGCCATGCAATCTCTAGAGTACGAGATTAATACCCTCTTTACATCAAATGGGCAAACGCCATTTACCTCTCTTGGTTTCGGTCTAGGAACCAGTCGTTTTGAACGTGAAATTCAAAAGGCAATTCTGAACATTCGTATCAAGGGGCTTGGTTCGGAACATCGAACAGCCATCTTCCCTAAACTCATCTTTACTCTTAAAAGAGGTCTTAACTTAGAGGAAGGCTCACCTAACTACGACATCAAGCAGTTGGCTCTTGAGTGTGCAACTAAGCGCATGTACCCGGATGTCTTGTCTTATGATAAGATTGTCGAGTTGACTGGTTCTTTCAAGGTTCCGATGGGATGCCGTTCATTCCTTCAAGGATGGAAGGATGAAAATGGAGTTGAAGTCAATTCGGGTCGTATGAACCTAGGAGTTGTGACAGTCAATCTTCCTCGTATCGCTCTTGAGTCTGAAGGAGACATGAACAAGTTCTGGGAAATCTTCAATGAGCGTATGAATATCGCGGAAGATGCCTTGGTTTACCGTGTGGAAAGAACTAAGGAAGCCACTCCAGCTAATGCTCCAATTCTTTATCAATATGGAGCTTTCGGACGTCGTCTTGGAAAAGAAGAAAGTGTTGATCAACTCTTTAAGAATCGTCGTGCAACTATTTCTCTGGGATATATTGGCTTGTACGAGGTAGCGACAGTCTTCTTTGGTAATAATTGGGAAAATAATCCAGAAGCCAAAGAGTTCACACTTGATATTATTCGCGATATGAAACGTCGAGTAGAAGAATGGTCTGACCAATATGGTTACCATTTCTCTATCTATTCAACGCCGTCTGAAAGTCTGACAGACCGCTTCTGCCGCTTGGATACAGAGAAATTCGGCTCTATTCCAGATATTACAGATAAAGAATACTACACAAATTCCTTCCATTATGATGTCCGCAAAAATCCAACACCTTTTGAAAAATTGGACTTTGAGAAAGTCTACCCAGAAGCGGGTGCATCTGGTGGCTTTATCCACTACTGCGAGTACCCAGTTCTCCAACAAAATCCAAAGGCTTTGGAAGCTGTTTGGGATTATGCTTATGACCGTGTAGGTTATCTCGGAACCAATACTCCGATTGACCGTTGCTACAAGTGTGATTTTGAAGGAGATTTTGAACCGACAGAGAGAGGATTTGCTTGTCCTAACTGTGGGAATAACGATCCTAAACAGTAGATGTGGTTAAACGGACCTGTGGCTATCTTGGGAACCCACAAGCGCGTCCGATGGTTAATGGACGCCACAAGGAAATTGCTGCGCGTGTCAAACACATGAACGGTTCTACTATCAAAACAGCAGGACATGAAGTAAGAAATTAGAAAGAGATAGCATGGGAAAATATCAATTAGATGATAAAGGCAAGGCCTTGGTTCAACGATTCCACGAAAAACATTCAAAGGGTGGAGTCAATAAAAAAGACCGAGTAGCTAGCCTTAGAGAACAGTTTTTAAACAAAAACAAGAAAAAGTGAGAGTTGCCTCTCGCTTTTCTCTTAATTGGAGGTAAAAATGATACTACGCAGACCAAGATTAGCAGATAAAGAAACAGTTTTAGAGATGATGGCAGAGTTTGAAAAGAGCCAATCAGCCCACGATGGCGGATTTTGGGATGCTGAGAATTTTGTTTATGAAGAGTGGTTAGAAAGTAATCAGAATCATGAAATGGGGATTAATTTGCCTGAAGGGTGGGTGCCTGATATTCAGTTAGTTGCTTTTTCGAGAGATGGACAAGCCGTAGGGTTTCTCAATCTGAGATTGCGTCTTAGTGACTATTTGCTGGAGGTAGGTGGTCATATTGGCTATTCTATCCGACCGTCTGAAAGAGGTAAGGGCTACGCCAAAGAATCTCTCCGACAAGGTCTGCAAGTGGCTAAAGAAAAGAACATTCATCGTGCTCTGGTGACATGTAGCACAGAAAATCCAGCAAGCCGAGCTGTTATCTTAGCTAATGGTGGGGAGTTGGAGGATGTTCGAAACGGGACGGAGCGCTATTGGATAGACTTGGAGTAGAAGGATGACATGGAATACACCAAAGCCTGGCGAGTGGAAGAGTGAAGAACTCAGTCAAGGGCGCATCATTGACTATAAGGCTTTTAACTTTGTCGATGGCGAAGGAGTGCGCAATTCCCTTTATGTGGCCGGCTGCATGTTTCACTGTGATGGCTGTTACAATGTAGCAACCTGGTCCTTTAATGCAGGCATACCTTATACCCCAGAGTTGGAAGAACAAATCATAGCAGACCTAGCCCAACCCTATGTTCAAGGTTTGACTTTATTAGGAGGGGAACCCTTCCTCAATACGGGTATTCTCTTGCCTCTCGTAAAACGCATTCGGAAGGAATTACCAGATAAAGACATCTGGTCCTGGACAGGTTATACTTGGGAAGAAATGATGTTGGAGACTCCAGACAAACTGGAACTCTTGTCACTGATTGATATCTTGGTTGATGGACGGTATGATAAAAGCAAGCGTAATCTCATGCTTCAATTCCGTGGCTCTTCCAATCAACGAATTATCGATGTACAAAAATCACTTAAAGAAGGCAAAGTCATCATCTGGGATAAATTGAATGACGGGAAAGAAAGTTACGAGCAAGTGAAGAGAGAATAAAAAAACAATTGCAGAAACTGTATCTATAATAAACTGTATCTATAATATAGAAGAAAAAATAAAAATTCGCTCTTCATTTTTGCTTTTTTGAGATAAGGAGCGATAAGAAAACAGTTTCATTCGAAAAATTAAAAAAATCCTGTCAAATCCCTTGCAATCGCAGGGGCTTTGTGTTATTCTATTATGGTGCTGTAAATTACAGCCTTAGCTTTGATGCGAGAGGTTGCGACACGCTCGGTTGCATTGCCACGCAACGCGCGTCGGTTTTCTTGTGGAGCTAGCCTATTATCTTAAATAGACGAAAAGGAGAAAAAGATGGCAAACAAAAAAATCCGTATCCGTTTGAAAGCTTACGAACACCGTACGCTTGACACAGCGGCTGCTAAATCGTAGAATCAGCTACTCGTACAGGTGCAGAAGTTGCAGGTCCAATCCCACTTCCAACTGAACGTAGCCTCTACACAATTATTCGTGCGACTCACAAATATAAAGACTCTCGCGAACAATTCGAAATGCGTACACACAAACGTTTGATCGATATCATCAACCCAACTCAAAAAACAGTTGACGCTTTGATGAAATTGGATCTTCCAAGTGGTGTAAACGTAGAAATCAAACTTTAATTTAAAGCTTGATACCTTGAGCATAAAAAACGCTCGTTAAAAACTTTTTGAATAAAAAATATAGAAAAGGAACTATTTTCTCATGACAAAAGGAATCTTAGGGAAAAAAGTGGGAATGACTCAAATCTTCACTGAAGCTGGCGAATTGATCCCTGTAACAGTTATCGAAGCAACTCCAAACGTTGTCCTTCAAGTTAAAACTGTTGAAACAGACGGTTACAACGCTATCCAAGTTGGTTTCGATGACAAACGCGAAGTATTGAGCAACAAACCTGCTAAAGGACATGTAGCAAAAGCTAACACGGCTCCTAAGCGCTTCATTCGTGAATTCAAAAACGTTGAAGGCTTGGAAGTTGGTGCTGAAATCACAGTTGAAACTTTCGCAGCTGGAGACATTGTTGATGTAACTGGTACATCTAAAGGTAAAGGTTTCCAAGGTGTTATCAAACGCCACGGACAATCACGTGGACCTATGGCTCACGGTTCTCGTTACCACCGTCGTCCAGGTTCTATGGGACCTGTTGCACCTAACCGCGTATTCAAAGGTAAAAACCTTGCAGGACGTATGGGTGGCGACCGTGTAACAATTCAAAACCTTGAAGTTGTACAAGTTGTTCCAGAAAAGAACGTTATCCTTATCAAAGGTAACGTACCAGGTGCTAAGAAATCTCTTATCACTATCAAGTCAGCAGTTAAAGCTGGTAAATAATAAGGAAAGGGGAATACAGTCAAAATGGCAAATGTAACATTATTCGACCAAACTGGTAAACAAGCGGGCGAAGTTGTTCTTAACGATGCAATCTTTGGTATCGAACCAAACCAATCTGTTGTGTTTGATGTGATCATCAGCCAACGTGCTAGCCTTCGTCAAGGAACTCACGCAGTTAAAAATCGTTCAGCTGTTTCAGGTGGCGGACGCAAACCATGGCGTCAAAAAGGAACTGGACGTGCTCGTCAAGGTTCTATCCGCTCTCCACAATGGCGTGGTGGTGGAATCGTCTTCGGACCAACTCCACGTAGCTATGCGTACAAACTTCCTCAAAAAGTTCGTCGCCTTGCACTTAAATCTGTTTACTCAGAAAAAGTTGCTGAAAACAAATTTGTAGCCGTTGATTCTCTTGAATTTACAGCTCCAAAAACTGCTGAATTTGCAAAAGTTCTTGCAGCTTTGAGCATCGATTCTAAAGTCCTTGTTATTCTTGAAGAAGGAAACGAATTCGCAGCTCTCTCAGCTCGTAACCTTCCAAATGTGAAAGTTGCGACTGCTACAACTGCAAGTGTTCTTGACATCGCAAATAGTGACAAACTTCTTGTTACTCAAGCAGCTATCTCTAAAATCGAGGAGGTTCTTGCATAATGAATTTGTATGATGTTATCAAAAAACCTGTTATCACTGAAAGCTCAATGGCTCAACTTGAAGCAGGGAAATATGTATTTGAAGTTGACACTCGTGCACACAAACTTTTGATCAAGCAAGCTGTTGAAGCTGCTTTCGAAGGTGTTAAAGTTGCAAATGTTAACACAATCAACGTAAAACCTAAAGCTAAACGTGTTGGACGTTACACTGGTTTTACTAACAAAACTAAAAAAGCTATCATCACTCTTACAGCTGATTCAAAAGCAATCGAGTTGTTTGCAGCTGAAGCTGAATAATCTAAGGAGGAAATATCGTGGGAATTCGTGTTTATAAACCAACAACAAACGGTCGCCGTAATATGACTTCTTTGGATTTCGCTGAAATCACAACAAGCACACCAGAAAAATCATTGCTTGTTGCTTTGAAGAGCAAGGCTGGTCGTAACAACAACGGTCGTATCACTGTTCGTCACCAAGGTGGTGGACACAAACGCTCTACCGTTTGGTTGACTTCAAACGTAACAAAGATAACGTTGAAGCAGTTGTTAAAACTATCGAGTACGATCCAAACCGTTCTGCAAACATCGCTCTTGTACACTACACTGACGGTGTGAAAGCGTACATCATCGCTCCAAAAGGTCTTGAAGTTGGTCAACGTATCGTTTCAGGTCCAGAAGCAGATATCAAAGTCGGAAACGCTCTTCCACTTGCTAACATCCCAGTTGGTACTTTGATCCACAACATCGAGTTGAAACCAGGTCGTGGTGGAGAATTGGTACGTGCTGCTGGAGCATCTGCTCAGGTATTGGGTCAAGAAGGTAAATACGTTCTTGTTCGTCTTCAATCAGGTGAAGTTCGTATGATTCTCGGAACTTGTCGTGCAACAGTTGGTGTTGTCGGAAATGAACAACATGGACTTGTGAACCTTGGTAAAGCAGGACGTAGCCGTTGGAAAGGTATCCGCCCAACAGTTCGTGGTTCTGTAATGAACCCTAACGATCACCCACACGGTGGTGGTGAAGGTAAAGCACCAGTTGGTCGTAAAGCACCATCAACTCCATGGGGCAAACCTGCTCTTGGTCTTAAAACTCGTAACAAGAAAGCGAAATCTGACAAACTTATCGTTCGTCGTCGCAACGAGAAATAATTTAAAACTAGTCGCTTAAGCACTAGATAATCCGCCAGCTCGGTAGCGCTCGTTGAGAGCGCAAGCCGCTGTGGTACTATATTTAAAGGAGAAAATATAAAAATGGGACGCAGTCTTAAAAAAGGACCTTTCGTCGATGAGCATTTGATGAAAAAAGTTGAAGCTCAAGCTAACGACGAAAAGAAAAAAGTTATCAAAACTTGGTCACGTCGTTCAACGATCTTCCCAAGTTTCATTGGTTACACTATCGCAGTTTATGATGGACGTAAACACGTACCTGTTTACATCCAAGAAGACATGGTAGGTCACAAGCTTGGTGAATTTGCACCAACTCGTACTTACAAAGGTCACGCCGCAGACGACAAGAAGACACGTAGAAAATAAGGAGAACATAAATGGCAGAAATTACTTCAGCTAAAGCAATGGCTCGCACAGTACGTGTTTCACCTCGTAAATCACGTCTTGTTCTTGACAACATCCGTGGTAAAAGCGTAGCCGATGCAATCGCAATTTTGACATTCACTCCAAACAAAGCTGCTGAAATCATCTTGAAAGTTTTGAACTCAGCTGTAGCTAACGCTGAAAACAACTTTGGTTTGGATAAAGCTAACTTGGTAGTATCTGAAGCATTCGCAAACGAAGGACCAACTATGAAACGTTTCCGTCCACGTGCGAAAGGTTCAGCTTCACCAATCAACAAACGTACAGCTCACATCACTGTAGCTGTTGCAGAAAAATAAGGAGGTAAAATCGTGGGTCAAAAAGTACATCCAATTGGTATGCGTGTCGGCATCATCCGTGATTGGGATGCCAAATGGTATGCTGAAAAAGAATACGCGGATTACCTTCATGAAGATCTTGCAATCCGTAAATTCGTTCAAAAAGAACTAGCTGACGCAGCAGTTTCAACTATTGAAATCGAACGCGCAGTAAACAAAGTTAACGTTTCGCTTCACACTGCTAAACCAGGTATGGTTATCGGTAAAGGTGGTGCTAACGTTGATGCACTCCGTGCTAAACTTAACAAATTGACTGGAAAACAAGTACACATCAACATCATCGAAATCAAACAACCTGATTTGGATGCTCACCTTGTTGGTGAAGGAATTGCTCGTCAATTGGAGCAACGTGTTGCTTTCCGTCGTGCACAAAAACAAGCAATCCAACGTGCAATGCGTGCTGGAGCTAAAGGAATTAAAACACAAGTATCAGGTCGTTTGAACGGTGCAGATATTGCCCGTGCTGAAGGATACTCTGAAGGAACTGTTCCGCTTCACACACTTCGTGCGGATATCGATTACGCTTGGGAAGAAGCAGATACTACATACGGTAAACTTGGTGTTAAAGTATGGATCTACCGTGGTGAAGTTCTTCCAGCTCGTAAAAACACTAAAGGAGGTAAATAACCAATGTTAGTACCTAAACGTGTTAAACACCGTCGTGAATTCCGTGGTAAAATGCGCGGTGAAGCTAAAGGTGGGAAAGAAGTAGCATTCGGTGAATACGGTCTTCAAGCTACAACTAGCCACTGGATCACTAACCGCCAAATCGAAGCTGCTCGTATCGCCATGACTCGTTACATGAAACGTGGTGGTAAAGTTTGGATTAAAATCTTCCCACACAAATCTTACACAGCTAAAGCTATCGGGGTTCGTATGGGATCTGGTAAAGGGGCACCTGAAGGTTGGGTAGCACCAGTTAAACGTGGTAAAGTAATGTTTGAAGTTGCTGGTGTATCTGAAGAAGTTGCTCGCGAAGCGCTTCGTCTTGCAAGCCACAAATTGCCAGTTAAATGTAAATTCGTAAAACGTGAAGCAGAATAAGGAGAAGGCATGAAACTTAATGAAGTAAAAGAATTTGTTAAAGAACTTCGTGGTCTTTCTCAAGAAGAACTCGCGAAGCGCGAAAACGAATTGAAAAAAGAATTGTTCGAACTTCGTTTCCAAGCTGCTACTGGTCAATTAGAACAAACAGCTCGCTTGAAAGAAGTTAAAAAACAAATCGCTCGTATCAAAACAGTTCAATCTGAAGCGAAATAATAGACTAGGGAAGGAGAAATTTCAATGGAACGCAATAATCGTAAAGTTCTTGTTGGACGTGTTGTATCTGACAAAATGGACAAGACAATCACAGTTGTAGTTGAAACAAAACGTAACCACCCAGTCTATGGTAAACGTATTAACTACTCTAAAAAATACAAAGCACATGATGAAAACAATGTTGCCAAAGAAGGCGATATCGTACGTATCATGGAAACTCGTCCGCTTTCAGCTACAAAACGTTTCCGTCTTGTAGAAGTTGTTGAAGAAGCGGTAATCATCTAATCAAGCCTGAAAGGAGAAAACTGAAATGATTCAAACAGAAACTCGTTTGAAAGTCGCAGACAACAGCGGTGCTCGCGAAATCTTGACTATCAAAGTTCTTGGTGGTTCAGGACGTAAATTTGCAAACATCGGTGATGTTATTGTGGCATCTGTAAAACAAGCTACTCCTGGTGGTGCGGTTAAAAAAGGTGACGTTGTTAAAGCAGTTATCGTTCGTACTAAATCAGGTGCTCGTCGTGCTGATGGTTCATACATCAAATTTGACGAAAACGCAGCAGTTATCATCCGTGACGATAAAACTCCTCGCGGAACACGTATCTTTGGCCCAGTTGCACGTGAATTGCGTGAAGGTGGCTTCATGAAGATCGTGTCACTTGCTCCAGAAGTACTTTAATCAATAAAAACAAACACAGTCCCCTGGCCTAGCCAGGGTGCCCATCGGGCGTAAGAATAAAAGGAGAAAAAAATGTTTGTAAAAAAAGGCGACAAAGTTCGCGTAATCGCTGGTAAAGATAAGGGAACAGAAGCTGTTGTCCTTACTGCCCTTCCAAAAGTAAACAAAGTTATCGTTGAAGGTGTTAACATCGTTAAGAAACACCAACGTCCAACTAACGAGCTTCCTCAAGGTGGTATCATCGAGAAAGAAGCAGCTATCCACGTATCAAACGTTCAAGTTTTGGACAAAAATGGTGTAGCTGGTCGTGTTGGTTACAAATTCGTAGACGGTAAAAAAGTTCGCTACAACAAAAAATCAGGCGAAGTGCTTGATTAATCACGAAGGAAAGGAGAAGTATAATGGCAAATCGTTTAAAAGAAAAATATCTTAATGAAGTAGTTCCTGCTTTGACAGAACAATTTAACTACTCATCAGTGATGGCTGTTCCTAAAGTGGATAAGATCGTTTTGAACATGGGTGTTGGTGAAGCTGTATCAAACGCTAAAAGCCTTGAAAAAGCTGCTGAAGAATTGGCACTTATCTCAGGTCAAAAACCACTTATCACTAAAGCTAAAAAATCTATCGCCGGCTTCCGTCTTCGTGAAGGTGTTGCGATCGGTGCAAAAGTTACCCTTCGTGGTGAACGTATGTACGAATTCTTGGATAAATTGGTTTCAGTATCACTTCCACGTGTACGTGACTTCCACGGTGTTCCTACAAAATCATTTGATGGACGCGGAAACTACACACTTGGTGTGAAAGAGCAATTGATCTTCCCAGAAATCAACTTTGATGACGTTGACAAAACTCGTGGTCTTGACATCGTTATCGTAACTACTGCTAACACTGACGAAGAGTCACGTGCATTGCTTACAGGCCTTGGAATGCCTTTTGCAAAATAATATAGGAGGTATAACTAATGGCTAAAAAATCTATGATTGCTAAGAACAAACGCCCAGCGAAGTTCTCTACTCAAGCATACACTCGCTGTGAACGTTGTGGACGTCCACACTCAGTTTACCGCAAGTTTAAACTTTGCCGTGTTTGCTTCCGTGAATTGGCATATAAAGGTCAAATTCCTGGTGTAACAAAAGCATCTTGGTAATTTAAGATATTAAGGGCGTCAAAACTCCAAGTGAAAATAGGGAACTTGACGAAGAAACTTTTGTTTCTAGGAAAGTTCATCTTTTTCACACAGAGTTTAGCCCGAGTTCAGTTTGGCTAGCCAATTTGAACACGAGCTACAGCTTTGGCAAAAAAGACCAATTTACTTTGGAGCATGGCTCCTGCAATAAATTGCCTATTTTTGCTCTTGCTGTTACGCTCTCTGTATCATGTATTAACTAGCAAGTGCAACTTGCAAACTACTAGTAAGAGGAGAAAATAAAATGGTTATGACTGACCCAATCGCAGACTTCCTAACTCGTATTCGTAACGCTAACCAAGCAAAACACGAAGTACTTGAAGTACCTGCATCAAACATCAAAAAAGGGATTGCTGAAATCCTTAAACGCGAAGGATTTGTTAAGAACGTAGAAATCATCGAAGATGACAAACAAGGCATCATCCGTGTATTCCTTAAATACGGAGCAAACGGTGAACGAGTTATCACTAACTTGAAACGCGTTTCTAAACCAGGACTTCGTGTCTACAAAAAACGTGAAGATCTTCCAAAAGTACTTAACGGTCTTGGAATTGCTATCCTTTCAACTTCAGAAGGTTTGCTTACTGATAAAGAAGCTCGCCAAAAGAATGTTGGTGGAGAAGTTATTGCTTACGTTTGGTAAAATCAAGATACAAAGCTCGTAAAGAACAAAGCAAAATTAGGAAGTTGGAGCAGTTTGTTGACAAACAAGCCAACTTATCTATTTTGCACAGTTCTTAGAGCGTGTTCAGTTCAGCTCTTGAACTAAACAAGTATCTTAACCCCGTGAAAACTGGCCTTTATGGCCTGACAATTTAACAGGAGAATAAAAACATGTCACGTATTGGTAATAAAGTTATCGTGTTGCCTGCTGGTGTTGAACTCACTAACAATGACAACGTTGTAACTGTAAAAGGACCTAAAGGAGAACTTACTCGTGAGTTCTCAAAAGATATTGAAATCCGTGTGGAAGGTACTGAAGTAACTCTTCACCGTCCAAACGATTCAAAAGAAATGAAAACTATCCACGGAACTACTCGTGCACTTTTGAACAACATGGTTATTGGTGTTTCAGAAGGATTCAAGAAAGAACTTGAAATGCGTGGGGTTGGTTACCGTGCACAACTTCAAGGAAACAAACTTGTTTGGCTGTTGGTAAATCACATCCAGACGAAGTTGAAGCTCCAGAAGGAATTACTTTTGAACTTCCAAACCCAACGACTATCGTTATCAGCGGAATTTCAAAAGAAAAAGTTGGTCAAACAGCTGCTTACGTACGTAGCCTTCGTTCACCAGAACCATACAAAGGTAAAGGTATCCGTTACGTTGGCGAATATGTTCGTCTTAAAGAAGGTAAAACTGGTAAATAATGTTGAGTGGTTGATTTTCAACCACCAACCTCATTACCAACTTTGTGCATAGCACACGATTTAAAATTAAAGAGGTGAAAACTGTGATTTCTAAACCAGATAAAAACAAACTCCGCCAAAAACGCCACCGTCGCGTTCGCGGAAAACTCTCTGGAACTGCTGATCGCCCACGTTTGAACGTATTCCGTTCTAATACAGGCATCTACGCTCAAGTGATTGATGACGTAGCGGGTGTAACGCTCGCAAGTGCTTCAACTCTTGACAAAGAAGTTTCAAAAGGAACTAAAACTGAACAAGCCGTTGCTGTCGGTAAACTCGTTGCAGAACGTGCAAGTGCTAAAGGTATTTCAGAAGTGGTGTTCGACCGCGGTGGATATCTATATCACGGACGTGTGAAAGCTTTGGCTGATGCAGCTCGTGAAAACGGATTGAAATTCTAATAGGAGGACACTAGAAAATGGCATTTAAAGACAATGCAGTAGAACTTGAAGAACGCGTAGTTGCTGTTAACCGTGTTACAAAAGTTGTTAAAGGTGGACGTCGTCTTCGTTTCGCAGCTCTTGTAGTTGTTGGTGACCGCAATGGTCGTGTAGGATTTGGTACTGGTAAAGCTCAAGAAGTTCCAGAAGCAATCCGCAAAGCAGTAGAAGATGCTAAGAAACTTGATCGAAGTTCCTATGGTTGGAACAACAATCCCACATGAAGTTCTTTCAGAATTCGGTGGAGCTAAAGTATTGTTGAAACCAGCTGTAGAAGGTTCTGGAGTTGCCGCAGGTGGTGCAGTTCGTGCCGTTGTGGAATTGGCAGGTGTGGCAGATATTACATCTAAATCACTTGGCTCTAACACTCCAATCAACATTGTTCGCGCAACTGTTGAAGGTTTGAAACAATTGAAACGCGCTGAAGAAGTTGCTGCCCTTCGTGGTATTTCAGTTTCTGATTTGGCATAAGAAAGGGGATAAAATGGCTCAAATTAAAATTACTTTGACTAAGTCTCCAATCGGACGCATTCCATCACAACGTAAAACTGTTGTAGCACTTGGACTTGGCAAATTGAACAGCTCTGTTATTAAAGAAGATAACGCTGCTATCCGTGGTATGATCACTGCAGTATCTCACTTGGTAACAGTTGAAGAAGTAAACTAATAAAATTTTAGGGGATGTGCATAAGACCATCCCCTAAAACTAGATATAGTCATCTTAGATGACTCAGTATAGGCGAGTTGATAAGGGAGACAACCTTTTCTCTCTTATCGGCGCTAGCATTTTACAAAAGAGGAGAAATATATAATGAAACTTCATGAATTGAAACCTGCAGAAGGTTCTCGTAAAACTCGTAACCGTGTTGGTCGTGGTACTTCATCAGGTAACGGTAAAACATCTGGTCGTGGTCAAAAAGGTCAAAAAGCTCGTAGCGGTGGCGGAGTACGCCTTGGTTTTGAAGGTGGACAAACTCCATTGTTCCGTCGTCTTCCAAAACGTGGATTTACTAACATCAACGCTAAAGAGTATGCGATTGTTAACCTTGACCAATTGAACGCCTTTGATGATGGTGCTGAAGTAACTCCAGTGGTACTTGTAGAATCAGGAATTGTTAAATCTGAAAAATCAGGTATCAAGATTCTTGGTAACGGTGAGTTGACTAAGAAGTTGACTGTTAAAGCTGCTAAATTCTCTAAATCAGCTGAAGAAGCTATCACTGCTAAAGGTGGTTCAGTTGAAGTCATCTAAGTGAGGTGACCTATGTTTTTTAAATTATTGAGAGAAGCACTCAAAGTTAAGCAAGTTCGATCAAAGATTTTATTTACAATTTTTATCGTATTTGTTTTTCGTATCGGTACTAGTATTACTGTACCGTGGGTAAATGCAAATAGCTTGAACGCTTTGAGTGGACTATCCTTCTTGAATATGTTGAGCTTGGTGTCAGGGAATGCCATGAAAAACTTTTCAGTTTTTGCTCTTGGAGTTAGTCCTTACATTACAGCCTCAATCGTCGTCCAACTCTTGCAAATGGATTTATTACCAAAGTTTGTGGAGTGGGGTAAACAAGGGGAAGTTGGTCGTAGAAAGTTAAACCAAGCGACTCGATACATTGCACTAGTGCTTGCATTTGTTCAATCAGTCGGTATTACTGCTGGTTTTAACGCTCTGTCTGGAGCTAAACTTTTGACTGTACCACTCACACCACAAGTTTTCCTTGTGATTGGAGGAATCTTAACAGCAGGTAGCATGATTGTAACCTGGCTGGGAGAGCAAATCACAGATAAGGGATATGGTAATGGTGTTTCAATGATTATCTTTGCAGGGATTGTTGCTTCAATTCCTGATATGGTTAAGGGCATCTATGTGGACTACTTTGTCAATGTACCAAGTAGTCGATTGACATCGTCTCTCATTTTCGTTGCCATCTTAATCATTGCTGTTTTGTTAATTGTATACTTTACAACTTACGTTGAACAAGCTAAATACAAGATTCCAATTCAGTATACAAAGATAGCTCAAGGTGCGCCGTCAAGCTCCTATCTTCCATTGAAGATTAACCCTGCTGGGGTTATCCCAGTTATCTTTGCTAGCTCTATTACAGCAGCACCGGCAGCAATTTTACAATTCGTAAGTGCGTCTGGACTTAATTGGGAATGGGTAAAAACAGCTCAAGAGTTGGTATCTACTTCAACCCCAACAGGTGTTGCTTTGTATGCTCTGTTGATTATTCTCTTTACATTCTTCTATACATTTGTACAGATCAATCCAGAGAAAGCAGCAGAAAATTTACAAAAGAGTGGAGCTTATATCCATGGTGTCCGTCCTGGTAAAGGGACAGAAGAATATATGTCAAAACTTCTTCGTCGTCTCGCAACAGTCGGATCAATCTTCCTAGGTGTGATTTCTATCCTACCTATTGTAGCTAAAGATTTATTTGGTCTTTCAGAAGTTGTCGCTTTTGGGGGAACAAGTTTGCTAATCATTATCTCTACAGGTATCGAAGGAATTAAACAATTGGAAGGTTATCTATTGAAACGTAAGTATGTTGGTTTCTTAGATACAACAGAATAATTGTAATAGAAAATAAAATTCACTATTGCTCAGAGAGTGGAGTGTAAAAATCAAAGACATTGTCAGATTTTTATCTCCTCTCTTCTATTTTGTTTTTAAATAGGAGTTGAAATGAATTTTTGCTTCTATTTAAAAATAAAAAAGGAGTTTGAATCATGAATCTTTTGATTATGGGTTTACCTGGTGCAGGTAAGGGAACACAAGCAGCGAAAATTGTTGAACAATTTCACGTTGCCCACATCTCAACAGGTGACATGTTCCGTGCAGCAATGGCTAACCAAACTGAAATGGGTGTATTAGCTAAGTCTTATATCGACAAAGGCGAATTGGTTCCAGATGAAGTTACAAACGGAATTGTAAAAGAGCGTCTTTCTCAAGATGATATTAAAGAAAACTGGCTTCTTGTTGGATGGATACCCACGTACGATTGAACAAGCTCATGCCTTAGATAAAACATTGGCTGAACTTGGGATTGAAACTTGAAGGTGTTATCAACATCGAAGTAGATCCATCTTGCCTACTTGAACGTTTGAGTGGTCGTATCATTCACCGTGAAACTGGAGAAACTTTCCATAAAGTATTCAACCCACCAGTTGATTACAAAGAGGAAGATTACTACCAACGCGAAGATGATAAACCAGAGACAGTAAAACGTCGTTTGGATGTCAATATTGCTCAAGGTGAACCAATCATTGCTCACTATCGTGCTAAAGGTCTAGTACATGATATCGAAGGTAACCAAGATATCAATGATGTCTTTTAAAGATATCGAAAAGGTATTGACAAAATTGAAATAAAAGCGTTTTTCAGACTTGCAAAATGTCTTGACAAATGTTATACTGAGTTAGTCTGACTTATAATTGTTGTCTCTGTGTCTAGAGGCATCAAATCGAAATTTAGGGAGGTACTTTTGCGTGGCAAAAGACGATGTGATTGAAGTTGAAGGCAAAGTAGTCGATACGATGCCGAATGCAATGTTTACGGTTGAACTTGAAAATGGACATCAGATTTTAGCAACAGTTTCTGGTAAAATTCGTAAAAACTATATTCGTATTTTAGCGGGAGATCGTGTTACTGTTGAAATGAGTCCATATGACTTGACACGTGGACGTATCACTTACCGCTTTAAATAATCGAAAAACTTGGAGGGATAAGAAATGAAAGTAAGACCATCGGTCAAACCAATTTGCGAATACTGTAAAGTAATTCGTCGTAATGGTCGTGTTATGGTAATTTGCCCAGCAAATCCAAAACACAAACAACGTCAAGGATAAGATAGAAAGGAGAAAACATGGCTCGTATTGCTGGAGTTGATATTCCAAATGACAAACGCGTAGTTATCTCATTGACTTATGTCTATGGTATCGGACTTGCAACATCTCAAAAGATTTTGGCAGCTGCTGGAGTTTCAGAAGATATTCGTGTTCGTGACCTTACATCAGATCAAGAAGATGCTATCCGTCGTGAAGTGGATGCAATTAAAGTTGAAGGTGACCTTCGTCGTGAAGTGAACTTGAACATCAAACGTTTGATGGAAATCGGTTCATACCGTGGTATCCGTCACCGTCGTGGACTTCCTGTCCGTGGACAAAACACTAAAAACAACGCTCGCACTCGTAAAGGTAAAGCTGTTGCGATTGCTGGTAAGAAAAAATAATATAGGAGGTAAAAGTCTTGGCTAAACCAACACGTAAACGTCGTGTGAAAAAGAATATCGAATCTGGTATTGCTCATATTCACGCTACATTTAATAACACTATTGTTATGATTACTGATGTGCATGGTAATGCAATCGCTTGGTCATCAGCTGGTGCTCTTGGTTTCAAAGGTTCTCGTAAATCTACACCATTTGCTGCTCAAATGGCTTCAGAAGCTGCTGCTAAATCTGCACAAGAACACGGTCTTAAATCAGTTGAAGTTACTGTAAAAGGTCCAGGTTCTGGTCGTGAGTCAGCTATTCGTGCTCTTGCTGCCGCTGGTCTTGAAGTAACAGCAATTCGTGATGTGACTCCAGTGCCACACAATGGTGCTCGTCCTCCAAAACGTCGCCGTGTATAATCATTACCTTTACACTGCTTTTCGTTTAAGAGGGAGTAACTAAATGATCGAGTTTGAAAAACCAAATATAACAAAAATTGATGAAAATAAAGATTATGGCAAGTTTGTAATCGAACCACTAGAACGTGGATACGGTACAACACTTGGTAACTCTCTTCGTCGTGTACTTCTTGCTTCTCTTCCAGGAGCAGCTGTTACATCTATCGATATCGATGGAGTATTACATGAGTTTGATACAATTCCTGGTGTTCGTGAAGATGTGATGCAAATCATTTTGAACATTAAAGGTATTGCAGTTAAATCTTATGTAAAAGACGAAAAGACTATTGAACTAGATGTTGAAGGTCCTGCTGAAGTGACAGCTGGAGACATTTTGACTGACAGTGATATCGAAATCGTAAATCCAGATCATTATCTTTTCACAATCGGAGAAGGTGCTTCATTTAAAGCGACTATGACTGTAAACAGTGGTCGTGGATATGTACCTGCAGATGAAAATAAAAAAGATAATGCTCCAGTTGGAACACTTGCTGTAGATTCTATTTATACACCAGTTACAAAAGTTAACTATCAAGTTGAACCTGCTCGTGTAGGAAGCAATGATGGTTTCGACAAATTAACCCTTGAAATCTTGACAAATGGAACTATTATTCCAGAAGATGCTTTAGGGCTTTCAGCACGCATTTTGACAGAACATCTTGATTTGTTTACAAATCTTACAGAGATTGCTAAAACTGCAGAAGTGATGAAAGAAGCTGATACTGAATCGGACGACCGTATTTTGGAACGTACGATTGAGGAACTTGACTTGTCTGTACGCTCATATAACTGTTTGAAACGTGCTGGTATCAATACTGTGCATGATTTGACAGAAAAATCTGAAGCAGAGATGATGAAAGTAAGAAATCTTGGACGCAAGAGTTTGGAAGAAGTGAAACTCAAACTCATTGATTTGGGTCTTGGATTAAAAGATAAATAAAGGAGGAATACATGGCTTACCGTAAACTAGGACGCACTAGCTCACAACGTAAAGCAATGCTTCGCGATTTGACAACTGACCTTTTGATCAACGAATCAATCGTGACAACTGAAGCTCGTGCTAAAGAAATCCGTAAAACTGTTGAAAAAATGATTACTCTAGGTAAACGTGGTGATTTGCATGCACGTCGTCAAGCTGCTGCTTTCGTACGTAATGAAATCGCATCTGAAAACTATGATGAAGCAACTGATAAGTACACTTCTACTACAGCACTTCAAAAATTGTTCTCAGAAATCGCACCTCGTTACGCAGACCGTAACGGTGGATACACTCGTATCCTTAAAACTGAACCACGTCGTGGTGATGCAGCGCCAATGGCGATCATCGAATTAGTATAAAATCATCAATTTTGTTGAGTGTTATGATGATGGAGCCCTGTGCTCTTAGTCTAGCTCTGGTCTACCGCTAGGACTTTTGTCCTAGCGGGAACACTCATCATAAGATGATCGGGTAGACGCTTGTTTACGAAATTGTTTTTCTTTTAAGAACAATTTCGTAAGCAGGCGTTTTTTAGTTTTTTTATTGTAAATGTGCTATACTGAGAAAAAAGAAAAATATAGATATGGTTATTTTTCTATGATTTCAAATTTGGAGGGCTGATATGAAAGCTATTATAACTGTTGTTGGTAAAGATAAGACGGGTATTGTTGCAGCTGTTGCAACTAAGATTGCTGAATTAGAGTTAAATATTGATGATATCTCACAGACTGTTTTAGACGAGTTTTTTACGATGATGGCTGTAGTGTCCAGTGATGAAAAGCAAGATTTTACCTATTTAAGAAAAGAATTCGAAGCCTTTGGTCAGACCTTGAATGTTAAAATTAATATTCAAAGTGCTGCAATTTTTGATGCTATGTATAATATCTAGGAGGTGTTTATGGATATTAGACAAGTTACCGAAACAATCGCAATGATCGAGGAGCAAAATTTTGATATCAGAACTATTACCATGGGAATCTCTCTACTTGATTGTATAGACCCAGATATTGATAAGGCTGCAGAAAAAATATATGAAAAAATTACTACTAAAGCGGCGAATTTAGTTGCTGTCGGTGATGAAATCGCCGCTGAGTTAGGTATTCCTATTGTCAATAAACGTGTATCGGTAACACCAATTTCCTTAATTGGTGCGGCTACAGATGCGACGGACTATGTACCATTAGCTAAAGCTCTCGATAGAGCCGCTAAAAAAATTGGTGTTGACTTTATCGGTGGTTTTTCTGCTTTGGTACAGAAAGGCTATCAAAAAGGTGATGAAATACTCATCAATTCGATTCCGCGTGCTTTAGCTGAGACAGACAAAGTGTGCTCGTCTGTCAATATCGGTTCAACCAAGTCAGGGATCAATATGACCGCAGTTGCTGATATGGGACGAATTATCAAGGAAACAGCTAGTCTTTCAGATATGGGTGCTGCGAAAATAGTCGTTTTTGCCAATGCAGTTGAAGATAATCCCTTTATGGCGGGAGCCTTTCATGGTGTTGGGGAAGCTGATGTTATTATTAATGTCGGTGTATCAGGTCCTGGTGTAGTCAAACGTGCCTTAGAAAAAGTTCGTGGTCAAAGCTTTGATGTAGTAGCTGAGACTGTTAAGAAGACAGCTTTTAAGATTACTCGGATTGGTCAATTAGTTGGCCAGATGGCTAGTGAAAGGCTAGGTGTTGATTTTGGGATTGTTGATTTGAGTTTAGCACCTACTCCTGCAGTCGGGGATTCTGTAGCTCGGGTTCTGGAAGAAATGGGACTGGAAACAGTTGGGACTCATGGGACGACTGCCGCTTTAGCTCTTTTAAATGATCAGGTGAAAAAGGGTGGAGTGATGGCCTGCAATCAGGTTGGTGGACTATCAGGTGCTTTTATTCCAGTTTCTGAGGATGAGGGGATGATTGCTGCGGTGCAAAATGGCTCTCTGAATTTAGAAAAACTAGAAGCTATGACAGCTATCTGTTCAGTAGGTTTGGATATGATTGCGATTCCTGAAGATACATCTGCCGAAACCATTGCGGCTATGATCGCGGATGAGGCAGCAATTGGTGTCATTAATATGAAAACAACGGCTGTTCGTATCATTCCAAAAGGTCAAGAAGGTGACATGATTGAATTTGGAGGCTTACTGGGAACAGCCCCAGTTATGAAAGTCAACGGAGCTTCATCTGTCGACTTCATTGCTCGTGGAGGACAGATTCCAGCTCCAATTCATAGTTTTAAAAATTAATAAAAAAATAAAATGATTTAAGTTCAATTTAAGGATAGGTGTGTATACTCTAATCATTAAATAAAGACCTCCTAACTTTATTTAATAGAAATCCTAAACTTTTTCATAATAATCTCCTACAAAAGTCGCTCGTAAGAGTGGCTTTTTGTTTTGTATTCTCAAAAAAAACTAGTAAAAATATCATTGATTCTGGTCAAATTTTTTTTTAAAAATGGCTACTTTTTTTCGAAGTCAAACCAGCCTAAAACCTTGCCATGATTGGCTTTTTGAAAAATTATGGTATAATAGTAGTAGTTTTATTAGATGGAGTATGATTTTTGAGAAAAAGCTTTCGTGTAAAAAAAGAGAAAGATTTTGACGCCATATTTAAAAAGGGAGCAAGTGTAGCTAATCGAAAATTTGTTATTTATCGATTAGAAAACAGTGAAAATCATTTTCGAGTCGGCTTGTCAGTCAGCAAGAAGTTAGGAAATGCTGTGACAAGAAACCAGATCAAGAGAAGAATTCGACATGTTCTTATTCAAAATAGTCATCAAATTGTTGATAATGTCGATTTTGTTGTCATTGCTCGAAAAGGCGTTGAAGTACTAGAATATGCAGAAATTGAAAAAAACTTACTTCATGTTTTGAGATTAGCAAAGATTTACCAGGAAGGAAATAAGAGTGAAGAAGAAATTACAATTGACTAGTTTGTTAGGTTTGTCCTTGTTGGTAATGACTGCTTGTGCAACTAGTGAAGTGTCTGCAGATTCGACAGACTTTTGGAGTAGACTTGTTTATTTTTTTGCTGAAACCATTCGATTTTTGTCATTTGATGTCAGTATTGGTTTAGGGATTATTCTTTTCACAGTTTTGATTAGAACAATACTGCTACCAGTCTTTCAAACACAAATGGTAGCATCTAGAAAAATGCAAGAAGCGCAACCTCGCATAAAAGAACTGCGCGAACGTTATCCAGGTCGCGATATGGAAAGTCGCACTAAGCTAGATCAGGAAACACGTAAACTATTTAAAGAATTAGGTATTAAACAATCTGCATCATTTTGGCCACTATTGATTCAAATGCCAATTCTATTGGCTCTTTTCCAAGCTTTATCGAACGTAGATTTTTTGAAGACAGGCCATTTCTTGTGGTTCAATCTAGGTGGAGCTGATACCACTTTTGTATTACCTATTTTAGCTGCCCTATTTACCTTCCTCAGTAGCTGGCTTTCAAATAAAGCTTTGCCTGAGAAAAATGGTGCCATGACGGGTATGATGTATGGAATGCCTGTTATCATCTTCTTTTTTGCAATATCTGCTCCAAGCGGTGTCGCTCTTTACTGGGCGGTTTCAAATGCTTATCAAGTATTGCAAACTTACCTTTTGAACAATCCCTTCAAAATCATTGCAGAGCGTGAAGCAGATGTACAAGCTAAGAAGGATTTAGAAGTTAAGAAAAGAAAAGCTCTAAAGAAAGCACAGAAAAAGAAAAAGTAAGGAGAAATCTGATAATGGTATTATTTACAGGTTCAACAGTTGAAGAAGCAATCCAAAATGGATTGAATGAATTAAATATTCCGAGAATGAAAGCTCATATCAAAGTTGTTTCGAGAGAGAAAAAAGGATTTTTTGGACTTTTTGGTAAAAAACCAGCTCAAGTTGATATCGAAGCAATCAGTGAGACAACTGTTGTAAAAGCAAATCAGCAGGCTATCAAAGGTGTTCCAAAAGAAATTAATGATCAAAATGATCCAGTTAAAACAGTCAGTGAAGCGACAGTTGATTTGGGACATGTAGTTGCAGCTATCAAGAAAATTGAAGAAGAAGGCCAAGAAATTTCTGAAGAAGTCAAGGCTGAAATTCTTAAGAATGATAAAGAAGCTAGCACGATTTTAGAAGAAACAGGGCATATTGAAGTTTTAAAAGAATTGCAACCTGAAGAAACTCAAGATGAAGTTGATGCTGAGAAAGATAGTGATTTAGAAAACCTTGGTTTGAAAGTCGAACCAACTTATGACACTGAAAAGGTTGTTGAAGAAGTGACGGACTATGTTCAAGCAATCATAGATGATATGGATGTTGAGGGAACTATTTCTAGTACCTCTAACCGTCGCTCTATCAATATGCAAATTGATACAAATGAGCCAGGTCGTATTATTGGTTACCATGGTAAGGTTTTGAAATCTCTTCAACTTTTGGCACAAAATTACCTTTATAACCGTTATTCAAAGAACTTTCTACATTACTATCAACGTGAATGACTATGTAGAGCATCGTGCAGAAGTTTTGCAGAGCTATGCCCAGAAATTAGCGACACGTGTCTTGGAAGAAGGACGTAGTCAAATGACAGATCCAATGTCAAGCAGCGAGCGTAAAATTATCCATCGTATCATTTCACGAATGGAAGGTGTAACCAGCTATTCTGAAGGTGACGAACCAAATCGTTATGTTGTAGTTGATACAGAATAAAAAATGAAAAATCAGGGAAAACCTGATTTTTTTCTAACTAAAGAAGGAGTCAAATGAAAGAAATAAAGGATTATCTCACTTATCAAGGGGAGCAGTATCGGAATCCCGACAAAGCTGGAGATGAAAAGGATAAAATGATTGCCTTGCGTAAAAAAGGGCAGGAAGCACGAAAACGGTTTACTCAAATAGCTAAATTTTTTCAAGAGAGGCATTCTGATTGGTATTTACATCCAACCAGTCAATGGATGAATCAAGCGCAAAGATTACGACCGCATTTCTGGGCTTATCTACAGCGAGAAGGTCAAGTATCAGAGCCAATGATGGCTCTTCGTTTGTATGGGAAATCAGAATAATTTGTGGGAATTTCTCTAGAAGTCAGCTTTATAGAGAGAAAGAAAGATGAAGCTACCTTGTCAAAACAGGCTAAAGTCTTGGATGTTCCGGTGGTTGACGGAATTTATTATTGGGTTCAGAAAAACGATGAAAGTTATAGAGTGCAGGCTACTGAGGAGAATAGACAGCTCTTGAGGCAGCAATTATCCAGTCGGGAGATTCGTAAGGTTCTAGTAAAAGCTGATATTCCAGTGACTAATGAAGAATCTCTGGCTAATATTTTACATGAACTTGATAGAAGTTTTGAAACATTATTACCTTACTATCAAGCAACTAGAAATTAGCCTAATCGGCTGAGTCAGTTTATAGTAAATTGTTTTATTGCTATTCTAGGTATTTTTTCATATAATAGTAAAATAGGATGAGTGGTATACTTATCACCTCAAAGAGAAAGGAAATTCTATGTCAAATTTATCTGTTAATGCGATTCGTTTTCTAGGTATTGACGCTATCAATAAAGCAAACTCAGGTCACCCAGGGGTGGTGATGGGTGCTGCTCCGATGGCTTACAGCCTATTCACTAAAGAACTTCGTATCAATCCAGCTCAACCAAACTGGATCAACCGCGACCGTTTTATTCTTTCAGCAGGTCATGGTTCAATGCTCCTCTATGCCCTTCTTCACCTCTCTGGTTTTGAAGATGTGAGCATGGATGAAGTGAAGAGCTTCCGTCAATGGGGCTCAAAAACACCAGGTCACCCAGAATTTGGGCATACTGCAGGGGTTGATGCAACAACAGGTCCTCTAGGACAAGGGATCGCGACTGCGACAGGTTTTGCACAAGCAGAACGTTTCCTTGCAGCTAAGTATAATCGTGAAGGTTATAATATCTTTGACCACTATACATATGTTATCTGTGGAGATGGTGACTTGATGGAAGGTGTCTCAAGTGAAGCCGCTTCTTATGCAGGCTTGCAAAAACTAGACAAGTTGGTCGTTCTTTATGATTCAAATGATATCAACTTGGATGGTGAGACAAAAGATTCATTCACAGAAAGTGTTCGTGATCGTTACAAGGCTTATGGTTGGCATACAACCTTGGTTGAAGATGGAACAGACTTAGAAGCTATTCATGCAGCTATCGAAGAAGCTAAGGCTTCAGGGAAGCCATCTTTGATTGAAGTGAAAACTGTTATTGGTTATGGTTCCCCAAACAAACAAGGAACTAATGCCGTACACGGTGCTCCTCTTGGTGCAGACGAAACTGCTGCAACTCGTCAAGCCCTTGGTTGGGACTACGAACCATTTGAAATCCCAGCAGAAGTTTATGCTGATTTCAAAGAAAATGTTGCGGACCGAGGTGCATCAGCATATGAAGCATGGGCAAAACTAGTTGCAGATTATAAAGAAGCTTACCCAGAGCTTGCTGCAGAAGTGGAAGCAATCATCGACGGACGCGATCCAGTTGAATTGACTCCAGAAGACTTCCCAGCTTTAGAAAATGGCTTCTCTCAAGCAACTCGTAATTCAAGTCAGGATGCTTTAAATGTAGTGGCTGCTAAATTGCCAACCTTCCTTGGTGGATCAGCTGACCTTGCTCATTCAAATATGACTTACATCAAAACTGATGGACTTCAGGACGATGCAAATTGCTTGAACCGTAATATCCAATTTGGTGTTCGTGAATTTGCAATGGGTACAGTTTTGAACGGAATGGCTCTTCACGGTGGACTTCGAGTTTACGGTGGAACTTTCTTCGTATTCTCAGACTACCTTAAAGCAGCAGTTCGTTTGTCAGCTCTACAAGGTCTTCCTGTAACCTATGTCTTTACTCACGATTCAATCGCAGTTGGTGAAGATGGACCAACTCATGAACCAATTGAGCACTTGGCAGGTCTTCGTGCGATTCCAAACCTTAATGTTTTCCGTCCAGCAGATGCGCGTGAAACTCAAGCAGCTTGGTACCTTGCAGTGAAGAGCGAGAAAACACCAACTGCCCTCGTCTTGACTCGTCAAAACTTGATTGTTGAGGAAGGAACAGACTTTGATAAGGTTGCAAAAGGTGCTTATGTTGTCTATGAAAATGCAGCAGACTTTGACACGATTTTGATTGCAACAGGTTCAGAAGTGAACCTAGCTGTTTCAGCTGCTAAAGAATTGGCAAGTCAAGGTGGAAAAGTTCGCGTAGTTAGCATGCCATCTACGGATGTCTTTGATGCACAAGATGCCGCATACAAAGAAGAAATCCTACCAAACGCAGTTCGTCGCCGTGTGGCGGTTGAAATGGGAGCGACTCAAAACTGGTACAAATATGTTGGTCTTGATGGAGCAGTTCTCGGTATTGATACCTTTGGAGCATCTGCCCCAGCTTCAAAAGTGTTTGCAGAATATGGATTTACAGTTGAAAACTTAGTTGAAATTGTAAACAACTTGAAATAAGAAAAATCAGAGCTTTGCTCTGGTTTTTTATTGACCCAAAACCTAAGGTACAATCTTGTAAAAAATAGTGAAATTTGATATAGTAGTTTTATCTGAATTACAAAGGAGTAAAAAAATACAATGAATCGAATTTAACATTCTGTGATTATGCTTGTTTGTGATGTTCGGCTTGATGTTCTTCATGCAACGTTCTCAAAAGAAACAAGCTGAAAAACGTATGGAGAGTCTCAACAAACTTCAAAAAGGCTATGAAGTCATTACTATCGGTGGTCTCTACGGTACAGTTGATGAAGTTGATACCGAAAACAGAACGATCGTACTTGATGTAGACGGAGTTTACTTGACTTTTGAACTTGGAGCTATCAAATCTGTCTTGCCGCTTAAAGAGGCTGTTACATCAGAAGGTACAGTTGTCGATGGTGAAAGCGTGATTGAAGAATAAAACGGGGTGGATCTCATACCCCTTTTTCTATGAATATGGGGAACAATAATGAAGAAAGTTGTTTTTGTATGTCTTGGTAATATTTGCCGTAGTCCTATGGCAGAATTTGTTATGAAATCTTTAACCGATGATTATGAGATTGAAAGTAGAGCAACTTCTTCTTGGGAACATGGCAATCCAATTCACAAAGGAACTCAGAAAATTTTTAAAGCTCACGAGATTCCTTACGATTCATCAAAAACATCACAGCAAATTTCTAAGGATGATTTTGAATATTTTGATTATGTCATTGGAATGGACGAGTCCAATCTTCTAGATTTGACTCGAATGTGTCCTCAAGACCAACAACACAAGCTAGAGGCATTTGCTTCTGAGGGTGTTCCTGATCCATGGTATACAGGTGATTTTGATGAAACTTACGATCGAGTTTTAACTGGTTGCCAAGCTTGGCTAACACGTTTAGAAAATGAGGCAAAAAATGGATAATTTAAAGAAATTCTATGATAAGTACAGTGTCTATATAACGCGTCCTCGTTTGGAAATTGTAACAGTAGTAGTCATAGCTCTTTGTGCTATATTTGTATTTGTAGGGAATATGCCTAAGCAAGGAGTTTTAAAACTGGATGGCGATTCACTTGTATATGATGGAAGTATTGTTCGTGGAAAGATGAATGGTAAAGGCACAATGACCTTCTCAAATGGTGACACTTATACTGGTGAATTTAAAAATGGAGCATTTAACGGTAAAGGAACCTACCAAGCTAAAGAAGGCTGGGTTTATGAAGGGGACTTTGTTAATGGCCAAGCTGAAGGAAAAGGAAAACTGACTACAGAGCAAGAAGTTGTCTATGAAGGTGACTTTAAACAAGGGCTCTTCCAACAAGCACAATAACCTCCTCTTAGAGGGGGTTATATACCGTACCTATAGAAAGCGCTTACATGGAAATTGAGACACCTTTCAATACCTTTTTGCAATGAAGTTTGTGAAAAATAAAAGTTTTACGAGATTATTCACAAAGTATAAGCTAAAAAGTGTATGGGTAGGGATATGCAAAATTATTTTCACAAGCGAATAAAAAAAGTTTGTGAAATTTCTATGAAACTGTTTACAAATCTTGAAAAAAGAGTTATAATAAGATTGTGAAAAAATTAACAAAGGACTTACAATCCTTGAAAGCTATGGAGGAAAATATGGCTGATAAAAAAACTGTAACACCAGAGGAAAAGAAACTCGCTGCTGAAAAGCATGTCGATGGTTTGGTGCAAAAAGCTTTGGTTGCCCTTGAAGAAATGCGTAAACTTGACCAAGATCAAGTCGATTATATCGTAGCAAAAGCTTCAGTTGCAGCACTTGATGCCCACGGAGAATTGGCTTTACATGCCTTTGAAGAAACAGGACGTGGAGTATTTGAAGATAAAGCAACTAAAAACCTATTTGCTTGTGAGCACGTGGTAAATAACATGCGCCACACTAAAACAGTTGGTGTTATCGAAGAAGATGATGTAACAGGATTGACTCTTATCGCTGAACCAGTTGGTGTTGTTTGTGGTATCACTCCAACAACTAACCCAACTTCAACAGCAATCTTTAAAGCTTTGATTTCATTGAAGACTCGTAATCCTATTGTCTTTGCATTCCACCCATCAGCTCAAGAATCATCAGCTCACGCTGCTCAAATCGTGCGTGATGCAGCGATTAAAGCAGGAGCTCCTGAAAACTGTGTACAGTGGATTACTGAACCATCTATGGAAGCAACTAGCGCATTGATGAACCACGAAGGTATTGCAACAATCCTTGCAACAGGTGGTAATGCCATGGTTAAAGCTGCATACTCATGTGGTAAACCAGCTCTTGGGGTAGGTGCCGGAAACGTTCCAGCTTATGTTGAAAAATCAGCTAACATCCGCCAAGCTGCTCACGATATCGTCATGTCTAAATCATTTGACAACGGTATGGTCTGTGCATCTGAACAAGCGGTTATCATCGATAAAGAGATTTACGATGAATTTGTAGCAGAGTTCAAATCTTATCACACTTACTTTGTAAACAAAAAAGAAAAAGCTCTTCTTGAAGAATTCTGCTTCGGCGTGAAAGCAAACAGCAAAAACTGTGCTGGTGCAAAATTGAACGCTGACATCGTTGGTAAACCAGCAACTTGGATCGCAGAACAAGCAGGATTTACTGTTCCAGAAGGAACAAACATTCTTGCTGCAGAATGTAAAGAAGTTGGCGAAAACGAGCCGTTGACTCGTGAAAAATTGTCACCAGTTATCGCAGTTTTGAAATCTGAAAGCCGCGAAGACGGTATTGCAAAAGCTCGTCAAATGGTTGAATTTAACGGTCTTGGACACTCAGCTGCCATCCATACTGCTGATGAAGAACTGACTAAAGAATTTGGTAAAGCTGTTAAAGCTATTCGTGTTATCTGTAACTCACCTTCTACTTTCGGTGGTATCGGGGACGTTTATAATGCCTTCTTGCCATCATTGACACTCGGATGTGGTTCTTACGGACGTAACTCAGTTGGGGATAACGTTAGCGCCATTAACCTCTTGAATATCAAAAAAGTCGGAAGACGGAGAAATAACATGCAATGGATGAAACTTCCTTCAAAAACATACTTTGAACGTGATTCAATTCAATACCTTCAAAAATGTCGTGACGTTGAGCGTGTCATGATCGTTACTGACCACGCTATGGTAGAGCTTGGCTTCCTTGATCGTATCATCGAACAACTTGACCTTCGTCGCAATAAGGTTGTTTACCAAATCTTTGCAGATGTAGAACCAGATCCAGATATCACTACAGTTGAACGTGGTACTGAGATTATGCGTTCCTTCAAACCAGATACAATCATTGCTCTTGGTGGTGGATCACCAATGGACGCTGCTAAAGTAATGTGGCTCTTCTATGAGCAACCAGAAGTGGACTTCCGTGACCTTGTACAAAAATTCATGGATATCCGTAAACGTGCCTTCAAATTCCCATTGCTTGGTAAGAAGACTAAATTCATCGCGATCCCGACTACATCTGGTACAGGATCTGAAGTAACTCCATTTGCTGTTATCTCTGATAAAGCAAACAACCGTAAATACCCAATCGCTGACTACTCATTGACACCAACTGTGGCAATCGTAGACCCTGCTTTGGTATTGACAGTTCCTGGATTTGTTGCTGCTGATACTGGTATGGACGTATTGACTCACGCGACTGAAGCTTACGTATCACAAATGGCTAGCGACTACACTGATGGTCTTGCTCTTCAAGCCATCAAGCTTGTATTCGAAAACCTTGAAAGTTCAGTTAAGAATGCAGACTTCCACTCACGTGAGAAAATGCATAACGCTTCAACTATTGCTGGTATGGCCTTTGCTAATGCCTTCCTAGGTATTTCTCACTCAATGGCTCACAAGATTGGTGCGCAATTCCACACAATTCACGGACGTACAAATGCAATCTTGCTTCCATACGTTATCCGTTACAACGGTACTCGCCCGGCTAAGACAGCTACATGGCCTAAGTACAACTACTACCGTGCAGATGAGAAATATCAAGATATCGCTCGTATGCTTGGACTTCCAGCTTCTACTCCAGAAGAAGGGGTTGCATCTTATGCTAAAGCTGTTTACGAACTCGGTGAGCGCGTAGGTATCGAAATGAACTTCAAAGCACAAGGTGTTGACGAGAAAGAATGGAAAGAACATTCACGTGAATTGGCCTTCCTTGCTTATGAAGATCAATGTTCACCTGCAAACCCACGTCTTCCAATGGTTGACCATATGCAAGAAATCATCGAAGATGCTTACTATGGTTACAAAGAAAGACCAGGACGTCTTAAATAATTGATTATCAGTCAGAGGCAGGAGTAATCCTGTCTCTTTTTATAGTTTTTCAAAATAGAAGAGGTTAAAAGTTTAACAAAAAAGTTTAGTAAATAACTATAAAGATGCATGTTGATAGACTTTTGACAAAGGGAATCTATATAAAATTGTGTATCTAGAAAGTAGAAAACTGAAGTGAAAATCAACGTCAGCGCTTGCAATAAAACTAAAATAGTTATATAATAGGTTTGTTGAAAGGTGATTTGTAGTGATTCAAGTTACTCTTTTCACAATAAAATTTTCATGATTTTCATAAGGAGGAAATCACTAATGGTAGTTAAAGTTGGTATTAACGGTTTCGGTCGTATCGGTCGTCTTGCTTTCCGTCGTATCCAAAACGTAGAAGGTGTTGAAGTTACTCGCATCAACGACCTTACAGATCCAGTTATGCTTGCACACTTGTTGAAATATGACACAACTCAAGGTCGTTTCGACGGTACTGTGGAAGTTAAAGAAGGTGGATTCGAAGTTAACGGTAAATTCGTTAAAGTTTCTGCTGAACGTGATCCAGAACAAATCGACTGGGCTAACGACGGTGTAGAAATCGTTCTTGAAGCGACTGGTTTCTTTGCTAAGAAAGAAGCTGCTGAAAAACACTTGCATGCAGGTGGCGCTAAGAAAGTTGTTATCACTGCTCCTGGTGGAAATGACGTTAAAACAGTTGTATTTAACACTAACCACGACGTTCTTGATGGTACTGAAACAGTTATCTCAGGTGCTTCATGTACTACAAACTGCTTGGCTCCAATGGCTAAAGCTCTTCAAGATAACTTCGGTGTTGTAGAAGGATTGATGACTACTATCCACGCTTACACTGGTGACCAAATGATCCTTGACGGACCACACCGTGGTGGTGACCTTCGTCGTGCTCGCGCTGGTGCTGCAAACATCGTTCCTAACTCAACTGGTGCTGCTAAAGCTATCGGTCTTGTAATTCAGAATTGAATGGTAAACTTGACGGATCTGCACAACGCGTTCCAACTCCAACTGGATCAGTTACTGAATTGGTAGCTGTTCTTGAAAAGAACGTTACTGTTGATGAAGTGAACGCAGCTATGAAAGCAGCATCTAACGAATCATACGGTTACACAGAAGATCCAATCGTATCTTCAGATATCGTAGGTATGTCATATGGTTCATTGTTTGACGCAACTCAAACTAAAGTTCTTGACGTTGACGGTAAACAATTGGTTAAAGTTGTATCATGGTACGACAACGAAATGTCTTACACTGCACAACTTGTACGTACTCTTGAATACTTCGCAAAAATTGCTAAATAATTTCTGAGTCGAAAAAGCAAGACCAATCGGTCTTGCTTTTTGTATCTATAAAAATGGATGATAAAATCATCCATTTTGTTTTAATTCTCTTTCAAATGTATCTGAGAGTGCAGTAAAGCTTAATTTATTTAAAGTCAGAGGGTGGATAAAGGATAGTTTAAATGCGTGAAGCATCAGTCTCTTGTTTTTTGAGTGTGGGTTGTAGAGAGGGTCCCCGAGGATTGGATGTCCGTGGTGAGATAGGTGGACTCGGATCTGATGAGTACGTCCTGTTTTTAATCTACACCGAACGAGACTGGTTTTGTTTTGAAATTGTTTTAACCGAGTTACATGAGTTTCGGCGTATTGACCATTTTTTTGATCCACAATTCTTTTTCTACGATCGTGGCGATTGCGACCAATTTTATCTCGGTAGATTAAGTCCTTAGCCCCTAATCTTCCATCAACCAGAGCCCAGTATTCTCGAGAAATCTCTTTCTTTTCTAATAAGCGATTAAGGATAGGAAGGATGAATGGATTCTTCGCAAACAGTACGAGACCGCTTGTTTCCATATCCAAGCGATGAACAACATAGCAGGTTTGGCCGACATAGGCGCTGACATGATTGAGAAGAGCTATCTCGTCTGGCTGATTTCCATGTGTCTTCATACCCTCAGGTTTATTGACGATAATTAAATGTTGGTCTTGATAGACTTCTTCGACAAGTTTGGGATTTCCCCAGAGAATTTTTTTTGTAGGATAATCTTCCTCGTCGAAAATCAATTGGCACTCATCTCCGGCCTTGACCGTTTGATGCCAGTGGACTTCTTCTTGATTAATGAGGATGTGTTTCTTGATTCTCAAAAAATGCCTTATTTTTCGAGGTATTAACAATTGTTCTTCTAGAAAATGTTTGACAGTCATTTCGGGTAGAGAGTTGGGGATCGTAAAGGTAAATTTCATACTGATATTGTAACAAAAATCAATTTATTTGGACAGGGGAACTAGCAAAATTCTTGTCTTCCTATGGGGAAGATGATAAAATATACGCATGAAATTAGATACCTTATTTGAAAAATTTCTTTCTTTATTTAAAAAAGAAGAATCTGAAATTGAAAAAACAGAAATGAATGGAATTGAACAAGAAGAAAGTGTGTCGAGCAATTTACGGCGTTCAAGAGCAGGGCGAAAGAAAGCGGGGGCAATTGGCCCTGTTCGAAAATTTTGGCGTCGCTATCATCTGACAAAAATCTTTTTGATTCTTGGGCTTAGTGCTAGCTTGTTTGTTGGGGTCTATTTGTTTGCTCTAGCAAAATCGACAAATGTTACCGACTTACAAAACGCTTTAAAAACTCGCACTCTGATTTTTGACAGAGAGGAAAAAGAAGCAGGCGCCTTGTCAGGTCAAAAAGGCACCTATGTCGAACTTTCGGACATCAGTGAAGACTTACAAAATGCCGTCATTGCTACAGAAGATAGAAGTTTCTATAAGAACGATGGTATTAACTATGCTCGTTTTTTCCTAGCGATAGTGACGGCTGGACGCTCAGGTGGTGGTTCTACAATTACTCAGCAGTTGGCGAAGAATGCCTATCTTTCTCAAGATCAGACTGTACAGAGAAAGGCGAAAGAATTCTTTTTAGCTTTGGAGTTAACAAAAAAATATAGCAAGAAAGAAATTCTGACTATGTACTTGAACAATGCCTACTTCGGAAATGGGGTTTGGGGTGTTGAAGATGCAAGTAAAAATATTTTGGGGTTTCAGCCTCTCAACTGACACTTGATGAAGCTGCAACTTTAGCTGGAATGCTCAAAGGACCAGAATTGTATAACCCTTTGAATTCTATTGAAGATTCTACTAATCGTAGAGACACCGTTCTCCAAAACATGGTCGCTGCTGGCTATATTGATAAAGACAAAGAAGCGGAAGCTTCGGGTGTTGATATGGCCTCTCAACTGCAAGATGCTTATGAAGGTAAAGTTTCAGACTACCGATATCCATCCTATTTTGATGCTGTTGTTAATGAAGCAATTGAAAAGTATAATTTAACTGAAGAAGAAATTGTGAACAACGGCTATCGTATATATACGGAATTAGATCAGAATTACCAGGCTAATATGCAGGTCATTTATGAAAACACAGATCTCTTTCCAACCGCAGAAGATGGAACTCATGCTGAGTCGGGCAGTGTTGCTCTAGAACCAAAAACAGGAGGAGTTCGAGGAGTTGTTGGTCGTGTAGCAGGAGATGATAAAGCCGGTTTCCGAAATTTCAACTATGCAACTCAATCAAAAAGAAGCCCAGGTTCAACTATTAAGCCCTTAGTTGTCTATACCCCAGCAGTCGAAGCTGGTTGGCCTCTAAATAAAGAGTTGGACAATCATACTATGGAGTATGGTGATTACAAGGTAGATAACTACGCAGGAATTAAAACATCTCCAGAAGTTCCAATGTACCAAGCTTTAGCTGAATCCCTAAACCTTCCTGCAGTAGCTACGGTTAAGGAACTTGGTATTGACAAGGCTTTTGAATCAGGCGAAAGATTCGGGCTTAACTTAACCAATGTAGATCGTGTGTTAGGTGTTGCACTGGGTGGTGGTGTGGAAACTAGTCCACTGCAAATGGCGCAAGCTTATGCAGCATTTGCAAACGAAGGTTTGATGCCTGAAGCACATTTCATTACACGTATTGAAAATGCAAGTGGTCAAGTCATTGCTACTCATAAGAATTCTCAAAAACGAGTGATAGATAAATCCGTAGCGGATAAAATGACTAGCATGATGCTAGGGACCTTCACAAACGGTACAGGGATAAGTTCATCACCAGATGATTATGTTATGGCCGGGAAAACAGGTACAACAGAAGCAGCCTTCAACCCGGTGTATACGAGTGACCAGTGGGTTATCGGCTATACGCCAGATATAGTCATTAGTCACTGGCTTGGTTTCCCGACAACCGATGAAAATCATTATCTAGCAGGTTCGACATCAAATGGCGCCGCTCATATTTTTAGAAGTATGGCAGAAACAATTCTTCCTTATACACCAGGAAGTACATTTACAGTTGAAAATGCCTATAGAATAAATGGGATTGCTCCTGAAAATGTTCCGAATCAGTCAACAGACAATGGTGGTGGGCAGTCAAATGACTCTATAAGTGACATTCAAAGTCGAGCGCAGAACCTTATTGATGAGGCAGAAAAAGCTATTTCAGATGCTAAAATTAAAGAAAAAGCAAAAACCGTCTGGGATACAATTGTAGATTTGTTCCAATAAACTTCAAATGACAAGAATCATTTCTTGTCATTTTTTGTATCCTGAAAAGACTGAAAAATAATCTAAAAGAAATATCATAAATTCTAAAGTACAAACTCAGGCAACTATAAAAGCAAAATAAAGAATAAAGAAATCTGGAGAGCTTAACACTGATATACTGGATAAGGAAAAGGAGGGTAATGATGTTAGAAGAATATTACCATGAAGTAAAAGCCATCGTGCATAAGTGTCGAAAAGAGTACTACCTACATCTATGGGAAAAAGAAGATTGGGATCAAGAGGGAATGATTTGTCTAAACGAATTATTAGAAAATCACCCGGAATTTTCAAGGAAAAAAAGATAAACAATTTCTATACCTACTTCAAAAACAAAAGTTCCGAAATCGAATTTTAGACGCAGTTCGAAAACAAGAAAGTTATAAAAGAAGATTAGATCGACAAGCTTACGAAGAGGTCGGTGAAATTAGCCACCGATTAGGCGAAGGAGGACTTTTGTTAGACGAGTCATACGCTTTACAAGAAATACTTAAAGGATATCGAGCTGGCTTAGGGAAAGACAAATTAGAGCTATATGAGAGATTGATTGCTGATGAAAGATTCAAAGGAAGAAAAGCGATGTTAAAAGAGTTAAGAGAAGTACTAAAAGATTTTTCACCAAAAAGATAAAAAAACAAGTCAAACTAGTTGACAAGAGCGAAAAAGTGTATATAATAGAAAGAGTTGAAAAAAGCTCAAGGTCCGTTGGTCAAGGGGTTAAGACACCGCCTTTTCACGGCGGTAACACGGGTTCGAATCCCGTACGGACTATGGGTGTATTGCAGATAGGTTAATAGGAAATAAAAAAGTTAAAAAAACCTGTTGACAGTTAAAAGTGACTGTGATATACTAATATAGTTGTCGCTCATGAAAGAGAGAGAGGCAAAGACCTTTGAAAACTGAACAAGACGAACCAATGTGCAGGGCACTACAACTGATGTTGTAGTACTGAACAATGAAAAAAACAATAAATCTGTCAGTGACAGAAATGAGTGAGAACTCAAACTTTTAATGAGAGTTTGATCCTGGCTCAGGACGAACGCTGGCGGCGTGCCTAATACATGCAAGTAGAACGCTGAAGGAGGAGCTTGCTTCTCCGGATGAGTTGCGAACGGGTGAGTAACGCGTAGGTAACCCTGCCTGGTAGCGGGGGATAACTATTGGAAACGATAGCTAATACCGCATAACAGTAGATATCGCATGATAGTTGCTTAAAAGGTGCAATTGCATCACTACCAGATGGACCTGCGTTGTATTAGCTAGTTGGTGAGGTAACGGCTCACCAAGGCAACGATACATAGCCGACCTGAGAGGGTGATCGGCCACACTGGGACTGAGACACGGCCCAGACTCCTACGGGAGGCAGCAGTAGGGAATCTTCGGCAATGGACGGAAGTCTGACCGAGCAACGCCGCGTGAGTGAAGAAGGTTTTCGGATCGTAAAGCTCTGTTGTAAGAGAAGAACGAGTGTGAGAGTGGAAAGTTCACACTGTGACGGTATCTTACCAGAAAGGGACGGCTAACTACGTGCCAGCAGCCGCGGTAATACGTAGGTCCCGAGCGTTGTCCGGATTTATTGGGCGTAAAGCGAGCGCAGGCGGTTAGATAAGTCTGAAGTTAAAGGCTGTGGCTTAACCATAGTACGCTTTGGAAACTGTTTAACTTGAGTGCAAGAGGGAGAGTGGAATTCCATGTGTAGCGGTGAAATGCGTAGATATATGGAGGAACACCGGTGGCGAAAAGCGGCTCTCTGGCTTGTAACTGACGCTGAGGCTCGAAAGCGTGGGGAGCAAACAGGATTAGATACCCTGGTAGTCCACGCCGTAAACGATGAGTGCTAGGGTGTTAGACCCTTTCCGGGGTTTAGTGCCGTAGCTAACGCATTAAGCACTCCGCCTGGGGAGTACGACCGCAAGGTTGAAACTCAAAGGAATTGACGGGGGCCCGCACAAGCGGTGGAGCATGTGGTTTAATTCGAAGCAACGCGAAGAACCTTACCAGGTCTTGACATCCCTCTGACCGCTCTAGAGATAGAGTTTTCCTTCGGGACAGAGGTGACAGGTGGTGCATGGTTGTCGTCAGCTCGTGTCGTGAGATGTTGGGTTAAGTCCCGCAACGAGCGCAACCCCTATTGTTAGTTGCCATCATTCAGTTGGGCACTCTAGCGAGACTGCCGGTAATAAACCGGAGGAAGGTGGGGATGACGTCAAATCATCATGCCCCTTATGACCTGGGCTACACACGTGCTACAATGGCTGGTACAACGAGTCGCAAGTCGGTGACGGCAAGCTAATCTCTTAAAGCCAGTCTCAGTTCGGATTGTAGGCTGCAACTCGCCTACATGAAGTCGGAATCGCTAGTAATCGCGGATCAGCACGCCGCGGTGAATACGTTCCCGGGCCTTGTACACACCGCCCGTCACACCACGAGAGTTTGTAACACCCGAAGTCGGTGAGGTAACCATTTGGAGCCAGCCGCCTAAGGTGGGATAGATGATTGGGGTGAAGTCGTAACAAGGTAGCCGTATCGGAAGGTGCGGCTGGATCACCTCCTTTCTAAGGATAAGGAATGCACATTGGTCTTGTTTAGTCTTGAGAGGTCTTGTGGGGCCTTAGCTCAGCTGGGAGAGCGCCTGCTTTGCACGCAGGAGGTCAGCGGTTCGATCCCGCTAGGCTCCATTGGTGAGAGATCACCAAGTAATGCACATTGAAAAATTGAATATCTATATCAAATAGTAACAAGAAAAATAAACCGAAAAACGCTGTAGTATTAATAAAGAGTTTATGACTGAAAGGTCAAAAAATAAGGTTAAGTTAATAAGGGCGCACGGTGGATGCCTTGGCACTAGGAGCCGAAGAAGGACGTGACAAACGACGATATGCCTTGGGTAGCTGTAAGTAAGCGATGATCCAGGGATTTCCGAATGGGGGAACCCAACAGGTACTACCTGTTACCCATATCTGTTAAGGATATGAGGAGGAAGACGCAGTGAACTGAAACATCTAAGTAGCTGCAGGAAGAGAAAGCAAAAAGCGATTGCCTTAGTAGCGGCGAGCGAAACGGCAGGAGGGCAAACCGAAGAGTTTACTCTTCGGGGGTTGTAGGACTGCAATGTGGACTCAAAGATTATAGAAGAATGACATGGGAAGGTCAGCCAAAGAGAGTGAGAGCCTCGTATTTTAAAATAGTCTTTGTACCTAGCAGTATCCTGAGTACGGCGGGACACGTGAAATCCTGTCGGAATCTGGGAGGACCATCTCCCAACCCCTAAATACTCCCTAGTGACCGATAGTGAACCAGTACCGTGAGGGAAAGGTGAAAAAGCACCCCGGGAGGGAGTGAAATAGAACCTGAAACCGTGTGCCTACAACAAGTTCGAGCCCGTTAATGGGTGAGAGCGTGCCTTTGTAGAATGAACCGGCGAGTTACGATATGATGCGAGGTTAAGTTGAAGAGACGGAGCCGTAGGGAAACCGAGTCTGAATAGGGCGCATTTAGTATCATGTCGTAGACCCGAAACCATGTGACCTACCCATGAGCAGGTTGAAGGTGCGGTAAGACGCACTGGAGGACCGAACCAGGGCACGTTGAAAAAGTGCTTGGATGACTTGTGGGTAGCGGAGAAATTCCAAACGAACTTGGAGATAGCTGGTTCTCTCCGAAATAGCTTTTAGGGCTAGCGTCGACATTAAGATTCTTGGAGGTAGAGCACTGTTTGGGTGAGGGGTCCATCCCGGATTACCAATCTCAGATAAACTCCGAATGCCAATGAATTATGGTCGGCAGTCAGACTGCGAGTGCTAAGATCCGTAGTCGAAAGGGAAACAGCCCAGACCACCAGCTAAGGTCCCAAAAATAATTGTTAAGTGGAAAAGGATGTGGGGTTGCACAGACAACTAGGGATGTTAGCTTAGAAGCAGCTATTCATTCAAAGAGTGCGTAATAGCTCACTAGTCGAGTGACCCTGCGCCGAAAATGTACCGGGGCTAAAACAATTTACCGAAGCTGTGGATACCTTTATAGGTATGGTAGGAGAGCGTTCTATGTGTGGAGAAGGTGTACCGTGAGGAGCGCTGGAACGCATAGAAGTGAGAATGCCGGTATGAGTAGCGAAAGACAGGTGAGAATCCTGTCCACCGTAAGACTAAGGTTTCCAGGGGAAGGCTCGTCCGCCCTGGGTTAGTCGGGACCTAAGGAGAGACCGAAAGGTGTATCCGATGGACAACAGGTTGATATTCCTGTACTAGAGTATGTAGTGATGGAGGGACGCAGTAGGCTAACTAAAGCAGACGATTGGAAGTGTCTGTCTAAGCAGTGAGGTGTGAACTGAGTTAAATGCTTAGTTCTATAACATTGAGCTGTGATGGGGAGCGAAGTTTAGTAGCGAAGTTAGTGACGTCACACTGCCAAGAAAAGCTTCTAGCGTTAAACATACTCTACCCGTACCGCAAACCGACACAGGTAGTCGAGGCGAGTAGCCTCAGGTGAGCGAGAGAACTCTCGTTAAGGAACTCGGCAAAATGACCCCGTAACTTCGGGAGAAGGGGTGCTGACTTTACGTCAGCCGCAGTGAATAGGCCCAAGCAACTGTTTATCAAAAACACAGCTCTCTGCTAAATCGTAAGATGATGTATAGGGGGTGACGCCTGCCCGGTGCTGGAAGGTTAAGAGGAGTGCTTAGGGTAATCCGAAGGTATGAATTGAAGCCCCAGTAAACGGCGGCCGTAACTATAACGGTCCTAAGGTAGCGAAATTCCTTGTCGGGTAAGTTCCGACCCGCACGAAAAGGCGTAATGATTTGGGCACTGTCTCAACGAGAGACTCGGTGAAATTTTAGTACCTGTGAAGATGCAGGTTACCCGCGACAGGACGGAAAGACCCCATGGAGCTTTACTGCAGTTTGATATTGAGTGTCTGTACCACATGTACAGGATAGGTAGGAGTCTATGAGACTCGGGACGCCAGTTTCGAAGGGAGACGTTGTTGGGATACTACCCTTGTGTTATGGCCACTCTAACCCGGATAGGTGATCCCTATCGGAGACAGTGTCTGACGGGCAGTTTGACTGGGGCGGTCGCCTCCTAAAAAGGTAACGGAGGCGCCCAAAGGTTCCCTCAGAATGGTTGGAAATCATTCGCAGAGTGTAAAGGTATAAGGGAGCTTGACTGCGAGAGCTACAACTCGAGCAGGGACGAAAAGTCGGGCTTAGTGATCCGGTGGTTCCGTATGGAAGGGCCATCGCTCAACGGATAAAAGCTACCCTGGGGATAACAGGCTTATCTCCCCCAAGAGTTCACATCGACGGGGAGGTTTGGCACCTCGATGTCGGCTCGTCGCATCCTGGGGCTGTAGTCGGTCCCAAGGGTTGGGCTGTTCGCCCATTAAAGCGGCACGCGAGCTGGGTTCAGAACGTCGTGAGACAGTTCGGTCCCTATCCGTCGCGGGCGTAGGAAATTTGAGAGGATCTGCTCCTAGTACGAGAGGACCAGAGTGGACTTACCGCTGGTGTACCAGTTGTCTTGCCAAAGGCATCGCTGGGTAGCTATGTAGGGAAGGGATAAACGCTGAAAGCATCTAAGTGTGAAACCCACCTCAAGATGAGATTTCCCATGATTTTATATCAGTAAGAGCCCTGAGAGATGATCAGGTAGATAGGTTAGAAGTGGAAGTGTGGCGACACATGTAGCGGACTAATACTAATAGCTCGAGGACTTATCCAAAGTAACTGAGAATACGAAAGCGAAGGTTTTCTTAGAATTTGATAGATATTCAATTTTGAGTAGGTATTACTCAGAGTTAAGTGACGATAGCCTAGGAGATACACCTGTACCCATGCCGAACACAGAAGTTAAGCCCTAGAACGCCGGAAGTAGTTGGGGGTTGCCCCCTGTGAGATATGGAAGTCGCTTAGCTCTAGGGAGTTTAGCTCAGCTGGGAGAGCATCTGCCTTACAAGCAGAGGGTCAGCGGTTCGATCCCGTTAACTCCCATAGGTCCCGTAGTGTAGCGGTTATCACGTCGCCCTGTCACGGCGAAGATCGCGGGTTCGATTCCCGTCGGGACCGTAATAACGAAAGTTATTTGACTCGTTAGCTCAGTTGGTAGAGCAATTGACTTTTAATCAATGGGTCACTGGTTCGAGCCCAGTACGGGTCATATTTGCGGGTTTGGCGGAATTGGCAGACGCACCAGATTTAGGATCTGGCGCTTAACGGCGTGGGGGTTCAAGTCCCTTAACCCGCATAATAGAAATCAGCCGGCTTAGCTCAGTTGGTAGAGCATCTGATTTGTAATCAGAGGGTCGCGTGTTCAAGTCATGTAGCCGGCATTTTTTTTAATATAAACCAGAGTCGATGCGAACGTAGTTCAGTGGTAGAACACCACCTTGCCAAGGTGGGGGTCGCGGGTTCGAATCCCGTCGTTCGCTTATAGAGGCCGGGGTGGCGGAACTGGCAGACGCACAGGACTTAAAATCCTGCGATTGGTAACGATCGTACCGGTTCGATTCCGGTCCTCGGCATATATTGAAGAGCACCCTTAGCTCAACTGGATAGAGTACCTGACTACGAATCAGGCGGTTAGAGGTTCGACTCCTCTAGGGTGCATTAACAATTTAATTCGGGAAGTAGCTCAGCTTGGTAGAGTACTTGGTTTGGGACCAAGGTGTCGCAGGTTCGAATCCTGTCTTCCCGATAGGTCAATACTTTGATTGAGGCAGATGCCTTTTTTATTTTTTTAAATAAAAAGTGATTATTCTCTTAGATCATCATTTATCTGTAAATTTACATTACATTTACTTTAAAGTTTATTGCGTTTTCGTTTCAAAAACTAATATTCAGGTGAAGAATTATCCTAATGATAGTTCTTTTTTTTTATTTTTGGTATTCTAGACATATGAAAAGAATCAAAATTGATGTTGTAGTTGTCCCTTTAAGTGGACATTTATATCCAACAATGAATTTATTAGTTCCTTTGCTTCATAATCCTCAGTATGAGATTCGTTTATTCACTGGTCCTCAAAAAAAAGAAGTGGCTGAGGCCGCAGGTTTCACTGTTGTTCCTATATTAGAAGATCACATTGAGGATTTCGAACGTGCAGCAAATAATGTTCAGCAACTAGGAGTTTTATCAGCCTATCATCAACTCTCTGCTAGTATTGACTTAATTAATTTAGTTTCAGATCAATTATTAGAAGAATGGAGAAAAAATAGGCCAGATATTGTTATTGCTGATTTTATTACGTTGTCTGGTGGTTTGGTGGCTAATCAACTTGGAATCCCTTGGATAACTACCATGGCTACACAATTTGTTTTAGAAACTACTGATGGTCCTCCGTGTTTAATTGGTGGCATGGGTAGTCCAAAGAATTCTTGGCAGGCTACAATACAATTTCTGGGGAGAAAAGCAACTCGTATAGTGAAACGTATTGTATTTTTTTCATTCCGTGATCGCTTAAAGAGATATAAATTTAAATTATATAACCAAATCGGTCATGAGACAATTTATTCTCCTTATTCCATTCTTGCCATTGGCATGAAAGAATTAGAACTTAAAAAGGGATTTCCAGAGCATTTTCGTTGGGTGGGCCCATCAGGGTGCTTCAGTTGAGGCTGGAGAGGATTATCCTTTAGATTTGTCTCCTTTTATGGAGCGAAAGAAAGTTTTGGTGACTTGTGGGACACAACTAGCTTGGGCTAAAGAAAACCTTATCTATCAAGCTAAGCAACTTGCAAAAGCTCATCCTGATTGTCACTTTTTTGTAACTCGCGGTGTTGGTGGAGAAGCTTTTCAATGTGAGAATCTCATGGAGAATTTGTCCGTTGTTTCTTATCTTCCTTATAAGGAGTATATACCTCAGATGGATTATGTCATTCATCATGGTGGAGCTGGGATTTTTTATCAATGCATTATTTATGGTAAACCAGCTTTGATATTACCTCATGATTATGATCAATTTGATTATGCCGTTCGTGGGGTTGAAGCCGGTGTTGCTTTCACAGCTAAAAGAGATAATAGCAAGGCCATTGGACAAGCCTTTGAGGAACTGTTAGCTAAAGAAAATTGGTCAGAATTAGAGACTTTGCGCCAGGTTGCGCAGTCTTATCATCCAACGGAAATTTTGGAGAGTGAAATTCAGCATCTTCTAGCGGATAAGGAGAAAGAAAAATGAAAACAGTTTTAGTAACTGGAGCGACAGGTTTCTTGGGTAAATATGTTGTAGAAGAATTAGTCGAGCATGGTTATCGGGTTCGAGCTTTTGGTAGAAACAGTAAGGTTGGTCGCTCTTTAGAGAATTCTTCGGTTAGTTTTTTTCAGGGTGATTTGACCAAAGCTGATGATGTGCTAGAAGCTTGTAAGGGGATGGATCTGGTCGTTCATGCGGGAGCTCTGTCAACAGTTTGGGGCCCTTGGGAAGATTTTTATCAGGCTAATGTTTTAGGAACTAAATATGTTCTCGAGGCATGTCGTCAAACAGGTATTCAACGCTTAGTCTATGTATCCTCACCAAGTATCTATGCTGCTCCTAAGGATCAGTTGGCTATCAAAGAAAGTGATGCTCCAGAGGAAAACAATCTCAATAACTATATCCGTAGTAAATTAGCTTCGGAGAAACTCTTTAAAGATTATCCAGATGTTCCTAGTATTATTTTGAGACCTCGTGGGCTTTTTGGGATTGGGGATACCAGCATTTTGCCACGGGTGATCAATCTTAGTCAAAAAATAGGAATTCCTTTGATTGGGGATGGGCGTCAGCTCATGGACATGACTTGTGTGGAAAATGTAGCTTTAGCAATTCGTTTAGCTTTGGAAGCTCCAGAAGCAAAGGGTGATATCTATAACATCACTAATGGCGAGCCAAGAGCTTTTAGGGATTTGCTAGAGGAAAGTTTGACAGGTTTGGGTTATCCAATCAAATATAGAAAAATTTCAGCATCTCTATTATCGGGAATTGCAAGTAGTTTAGAATTTCTTTACAAGACCTTGAACCTTAAAGGGGAGCCACCTCTGACTCGATATACCTATTACCTGCTTCGCTATAGTCAAACGCTGGATATTAGCAAGGCTGAGAAGGAATTGGGGTATCATCCGAAAATTAGTATTTCAGAAGGGATTGAACAATATGTCCAAGATTATCGAAAGCATTGAGTATTTCCCAGCGGGGTATTGTACTAGTTATGCCGGCTTGCTCTTTAAGGGTGTCAAGAATAGAAAGATGACTTTTCCCAGCAGGTGTCTTTTTGATCAAGCATAGGGATAAAGGGGCTATCTGCTCTATGATACTGGCTATCACTATGATATTAAGACGAAACTTCGTTATGCTTTTTACCGTTTGGGGACGCCAGTTCAAATGACGGAGAAAGATCAGATTTTCGCACTTGCTGAAAGCTAAAGGGATCAAACCAGAAGAAATCAACTATGTCTTGCTGTCTCATCTACATCCAGATCATTTGGGAGGGGCTAGCTTCTTTCCGAATGCAAACTTTATCCTGACTCAGGAAGTGTATGATGTTTATCAGAAACCAAAACTAAAAGATTTAATTTTTAAAGAATTTTTGCCGAGTCACTTTTGAGGAAAGATTGACAGTCATCAAGGCAAATCAGCAAAATGCTAACTTTTTACTATCGGCCCTACCACGATCTTTTTGGAGACGGAAGTATCCTTGTAGCTTCGATAGATGGGCATGCCAAGGGGCAAGCTTGTCTCTTTATTCCAGACTATCATCTCTTTATCGCAGCAGATCTTTGTTGGGGAATTGACCTCTTACCTTATACCAAACAGATGCATCTGATTCCTTCCTTGGTGCAAGATAGTAAGGCTGACTATATCAAAGGAACAGAGCTCTTGGAAGAGGTTTTTAAAGATGGCATAGAAGTGCTAGTCAGCCATGACCCTGTAGAAAGGATTGAGCGGATTTTATATGAAAAAAATAACCTTTCTTAAAACTTTTATCCAAACTCGTTGGCTTCATAATTTTAAGTCTCGAGAAGCATTAGAAAACTATCAGAAAAAGCAACTGGCTGCCTATATGGACTTTCTCAAACGTGAGTCACCTTATTTTAAAAATGGTGTACCTAGCGACTTTGACCATATGGACAAAGCTTTTATGATGACTCATTTTAATGAGCTCAACACCCAAGGTGTGGATCGAGACGAGGCCTTGGCTTTGGCTATCGAAAGTGAAAAGACCAGGAATTTTACAGAGCTCAAAGGAGAAATAGCTGTCGGTTTGTCTTCAGGGACGTCCGGACATCGGGGACTCTTTATCACGACTGAAAAAGAGCGAAGCATGTGGGCGGCAGCTATTCTAGCCAAGATGTTGCCTAAAGGTCAACTTTTTGGACACCGCATCGCCTTTTTCCTCAGAGCGGATAATGAACTCTATCAGACAATCAATACGGCGCTCATTCGTTTAGAATACTTTGATATTTTTAAGAATACAGATGAGCATATCGATCGACTGAATAGCTACCAACCGACTATCGTTGTGGCACCTGCTTCTATGTTGATTGAATTGAGCAAGCGTCTAAAAGATGGGAGAGTTAAAGATTCATCCCACAAAAAATCGTTTCGGTGGCTGAAATCTTGGAAGATAGTGATAAAGAACGGATTGCTGATGCTTTTTCTCTATCCATTATTGACCAAGTCTACCAGGCAACGGAAGGTTTTCTAGCTTGTACTTGCTCTGCTGGGAATCTTCATCTCAATGAAGATATCATATTTGTAGAAAAAGCACTATCTTGGATGACCGACGGTTTTTATCCAGTCATTACTGACTTTAAAAGCGAAGCAGTCAGCCTGTTTATCGCTACCAGCTCAACGATATCTTAGTTGAAAATACTGAACCTTGCCCATGTGGATCTCATTACACAAGGATTGACAAGGTCGAAGGTCGATCTGATGATATTTTCTACTTTGAAGGGCTAGATGGAGGTCAAGTCACGATTTATCCTGACTTTATCAGACGTTGTATTCTCTTTGTGGAGAATGTCGGAGATTATCAAGTCAAACAACATTCTGAGAAGTTAGTGGAAGTTTGTCTGAGTCGAAGGGACGAGCAAGTTGAAACAGCAATTACAGAGCAGTTTCGACTCTTGGCGCAACAAAAAGAGTTTAAAACACCTGAAATACAATTTTCAGATTATCATTGGGATACAAGTCGTAAACTCAAACGTATCCAACGTTTATGAAAGGACAAAAAATTATGACAGAAGTAAAAAGACATGTAGAAATTGCAGGCTATGGAGTCTGCCTTCCAAAAAATACAGTGCAATTTAAAGACCAAACCCGTCATCGTGTGGTTGAAAATGAAGAAACACAGCTAGATTTGGCAGAAGCAGCTATCCAAGCTGCACTTGAAAATGCAAATTTGAGTATGAAAGACATTGATTGCCTGGTATCAGCTAGTGCGGTTGGTGTTCAGCCGATTCCATGTACGGCAGCCTTGATTCATGAACGCGTGGCAAAAGGGCTCTCTATCCCAGCTATGGATATCAATACGACTTGTACAAGTTTTATCTCTGCTCTATCAACCATGTCACATTTGATTGAAGCTGGGGAATACCGTCGTGTTTTGATTGTATCCAGTGAAGTTGGTAGCTTGGGCCTTAATCCAAAGCAAAAAGAAAGTTTATGAACTCTTTAGTGATGGGGCAGCAGCCTTTATTTTCCAATCAAGTGATAAGGATAAGGGAGTTATCGCTAGTCTTCAACGTACTTGGTCAGAGGGGGCTCACGATACAGAGATTCGTGGAGGCTTGACTTCTTATCAACCAAAAGAATACTCTGAAGAGACTAAGACAAATTTCATGTTTGATATGAAAGGCAAGAAAATCCTCTTACTTTCTGCTCGTGTCATTCCAGAAATGTTCCAAGAATTCCAAGAAAAATCAGGTATTTCTAAAGATGCTGTAGACTATATTATTCCTCACCAAGCTAGTCGTGCTCTTCCTTTGGTCATGGGGAAACTGGGTGTAGATGAAGACAAGTATCTTAATCTCGTTACTGATTATGGAAATATGGTTTCCGTTGCGGTACCTTTTGGTTTGGCCTATGCACTCGATCATGGCTATGTCAAAGAAGGAGATACCATCTTCTTGATGGGAACTGCAGCTGGTATGACGGTCAATATGTTGGCTTTGAAATTGTAAAATAAGAGCAGGCACAGATAAGTGGCCTGCTTTTTTAATTGATTTTAAACATAGAACTATCGGCCTATACAGAAAAAGCTTGATAAGTTTTATGAAACTAAGTATACTAGAAGGTAACAAGCGTTTTCAGACGGTATATTAGGGAGTAAACTTAGAAATTGAGAGGGAGATATGGGAATAAGAAAATTTCGATTATTAATGTCCAAGTATGGCTTTAGTATTGCGATTATCTTGATAGAATTATTTCTTGTTTTCGGAATTATTCTTTACATGAGCCAGATTGCTCCGATTATTTGGGTGACTCTTGTATTTTTGATCAGCGTCGCAACTGTTATAGCGATTGTCAATCGTTCGATGACACCTGAAAGCAAAGTGACTTGGTTGATTGTGACCTTTGTGCCGGTGTTTGGTCCCCTACTTTATCTCATGTTCGGTGAGAGAAGACTATCAAAAAAAGAACTGAAACAACTCCAGGAATTGAATTCTATTGCATTTCATGAGAATGATGGGCACCAACTCCATCTGCGGTTACAGGAAACAGATAAGTCTGCCTACGGGATTATCAATGCCTTGCTACATATGGATAACAATGCGGAAGTCTATGAGCATACAGATTCACAATTTTTCGCAGATGGAGAAGAAATGTGGAAGCAGATGCTGGAGGATCTAAAAAGAGCTAAAAAATTCATTTTTCTAGAATACTACATTGTCGAAGAGGGATTGATGTGGGATAGCATGCTCGAGATTCTGGAAGAAAAGGCAGCTCAAGGTGTTGAGGTCAAGATGCTCTATGACGATATCGGTTGTATGGTGACTTTGCCTGGAGATTACACAGTTCATTTGCGTTCTAAGGGAATCGATGCTCATAAGTTTAATAAGGTGGTTCCTCGTATGACAGTGGCCTATAACAACCGTGATCACCGTAAAATATTGGTCATTGATGGGCAGATTTCTTATACTGGTGGAATTAACCTTGCAGACGAATACATCAATCATATCGAACGTTTTGGACACTGGAAAGATAGTGGGATTCGCATAGATGGTCCAGCAACTCAAGCCTTTACCAGACTATTTCTCATGAACTGGTACATCAACCGTGGAGAAATCAGTGATTTTGATCAGTATCATTTGGAAAATCAGACACGATCTGGTAGCGGTCTTTGTATCCCATATGGCAGTGGACCTAAGCCGATCTATAAAACTAAGGTAGGGAAAATAGTTTATCAAAATCTGATTAACCAAGCGGAGGATTTTGTCTATATCACAACACCTTATCTCATCATCGGTTATGATTTGACAGAGGATATAAAAAATGCGGCTATGCGAGGCGTAGATGTGAGAATAGTCACACCCCATATACCGGATAAGAAGATCATTCAACTTGTAACACGAGGTGCTTATCCAGATCTTTTTATCTGCTGGGTGTTCGTATTTTTTTGAATACACACCCTGTTTTATTCATAGTAAGCAAATGATTGTTGATGATCGTTTTGCAGCTGTAGGAACTATAAATCTAGATTATCGTAGTTTGATTCACCACTATGAAAATGCAGTATTGCTTTACAAAACAGAGTCAATAGCAGATATTCGCAAAGATTTTGAAGATATTTTTGAAGTGTCACAAGAAATTTTCTCAGATACCATAAATCCTACTTGGTATCAAATGATGATTAAAGAAGTTACGCAGTTATTTGCACCTATGCTTTAATTGAAAGAGACGGTTTATCGTCTCTTTTTCTGTAAGCAGTTTCCTTGACATCTTATTTTTTTTGCGTTATCATATGTCCATATAATATATGGGAGTCTGTGTACAGTCTGAGAGGAAGTGTTAAGCTTCGACCGCACCTGATCTGGGTAATGCCAGCGTAGGGAACGATACTTGGCCGAAATTTATGCACCTTTTTCATATATGGAAAGAGGTTTTTCTTTTTTTTCAAAGAAAAACTGTAACTTAGAAGGAGGTTTTGAATGAAAGCAAGCATTGCTTTACAAGTCTTGCCCTTGTCACAGGGGATTGATCGAATTTCAGTAATCGATAAGGTCATTGCTTATCTACAAACTCAGGGAGTGACCATGGTGGTGACACCCTTTGAAACAGTTTTAGAGGGGGAGTTTGATGAACTCATGCGCATTCTCAAAGAAGCGTTAGAAGTGGCTGGTCAAGGAGCAGACAATGTCTTTGCCAATGTGAAAATAAATGTAGGAGAGATTTTAAGCATCGATGAGAAACTTGAAAAGTATAATGAGACGGCATATTAGCCTACTAGGATTTTTGGGTGTCTTATCCGTTTGGCAGGTGGCGGGATTCTTAAAACTCTTACCAAAGTTTATCCTGCCAACACCACTTGAAATCCTCCAGTCTTTTGTTCGTGACAGAGAATTTCTCTGGTACCATAGTTGGGCAACCTTGAGAGTAGCCTTACTAGGTTTGGTGTTGGGTGTCTTGATAGCCTGTATCATGGCCGTTCTTATGGATAGTCTGAGCTGGCTCAATGACTTGATTTACCCCATGATGGTGGTTGTTCAGACTATCCCGACCATTGCCATAGCTCCTATTCTGGTTTTATGGTTGGGTTATGGGATTCTGCCAAAGATTGTCTTGATCATCTTGACGACTACTTTTCCTATCATCGTTAGTATATTGGATGGTTTTAGGCATTGTGACAAGGATATGCTGACCTTATTTAGTCTGATGCGTGCAAACCCTTGGCAAATTCTCTGGCATTTTAAAATCCCTGTCAGTCTGCCCTACTTTTATGCCGGTCTGAGGGTCAGTGTCTCCTATGCCTTTATCACTACAGTGGTATCTGAGTGGTTAGGAGGCTTTGAAGGACTAGGTGTCTACATGATTCAGTCAAAGAAACTGTTTCAGTATGATACCATGTTTGCTATTATTATTTTGGTATCGCTTATCAGCCTCCTAGGTATGAAGTTGGTCGATATCAGTGAAAAATATGTGATTAAATGGAAACGTACTTAAAAGTAGAGCGTTTTTGAAAAAAGAAAAGAGGAAATAAAAATGAAGAAAACATGGAAAGTGTTTTTAACGATTGTAACGGCTCTTCTAGCTGTCGTGCTTGTGGCTTGTAGCCAAGGAACTGCTTCTAAGGACAACAAAGAGGCAGAACTTAAGAAGATTGACTTTATCCTAGACTGGACACCAAATACCAACCATACAGGTCTTTATGTAGCTAAAGAAAAAGGTTACTTCAAGGAAGCTGGAGTGGACGTTGATTTGAAATTGCCACCAGAAGAAAGTTCATCTGACTTTAGTGATCAATGGTAAGGCACCATTTGCTATCTATTTCCAAGACTACATGGCTAAAAAATTGGAAAAAGGGAGCAGGGTATTACTGCCGTTGCAGCTATCGTTGAACACAATACATCAGGAATCATCTCTCGTAAAGTCTGACAATATCAACAGTCCAAAAGACTTGGTTGGGAAGAAATACGGAACCTGGAATGACCCAACTGAGCTTGCTATGTTGAAAACCTTGGTAGAATCTCAAGGTGGAGACTTTGAGAAAGGTTGAAAAAGTACCAAACAACGACTCAAACTCGATCACACCGATTGCCAATGGCGTTTTTGACGCTGCTTGGATTTACTACGGTTGGGATGGAATTCTTGCTAAATCTCAAGGAGTGGATGCCAACTTTATGTATTTGAAAGACTACGTCAAAGAGTTTGACTACTACTCACCAGTTATCATCGCAAACAACGACTATCTAAAAGACAACAAAGAAGAAGCTCGTAAAGTCATCCAAGCTATCAAAAAAGGCTACCAATACGCTATGGAGCACCCAGAAGAAGCGGCTGATATCCTCATCAAAAATGCCCCTGAGTTAAAGGATAAACGTGACTTTGTCATTGAATCTCAAAAATACTTGTCAAAAGAATATGCAAGCGACAAGGAAAAATGGGGACAATTTGATGCTGACCGCTGGAATGCCTTCTACAAATGGGATAAAGAAAATGGAATCCTCAAGGAAGACTTTGACTGATAAAGGTTTCACCAACGAATTTGTAAAATAATGACAGAAATTAGACTAGAACACGTAAGCTATGCCTACGATGATGAAAAGATTTTAGAGGATATTAACCTACAGGTAACTTCAGGTGAAGTGGTCTCTATCCTAGGGCCCAGTGGTGTAGGAAAGACCACTCTCTTTAACCTGATTGCAGGGATTTTAGAAGTCCAGTCTGGACGAATCATTCTTGATGGTGAGAAAAATCCCAAGGGGCGCGTGAGCTATATGCTCCAAAAGGATCTGCTCTTGGAACACAAGACGGTGCTAGGAAATATCATCTTGCCCCTCTTGATTCAAAAAGTGGATAAGGCAGAAGCTATTGCTCGCGCAGATGAAATCCTTGCTACCTTTCAATTGACGGCTGTAAGGGATAAGTATCCCTCATGAACTCAGTGGTGGGATGCGCCAGCGTGTTGCTTTACTCCGTACCTACCTTTTCGGGCATAAGCTCTTTCTTCTAGACGAGGCCTTTAGCGCTTTGGATGAGATGACTAAGATGGAACTTCATGCCTGGTATCTGGAGATTCACAAACAGCTAGAGCCTGACGACACTCATCATTACGCATAGTATCGAGGAGGCCCTCAATCTTAGTGATCGTATTTATATCTTGAAAAATCGCCCTGGGCAGATTGTTTCTGAAATCAAACTCGACTGGTCTGAAGATCGAAGACAAGGAAGTTCAAAAAAATTGCTTATAAACGCCAGATTTTAGCGGAATTGGGATTAAATAATTAGAAATGAAGAGAGTTGGTGAAGTTTATTCTTTGCCAGCTCTCTTTTGTCTTTTAAAAAAGGGAAACTAACTTGCGAGAAGGAACTAAAAGCGCTATAATGAAGAAAAAAATGAAACATGGTTTAAAAATGGGATTTGATAAAGATTTTTATAGAAAAAGGCTTTTTCTGACGGAAAAGATAGAGTGAATAGAGCTATTTTTTTGTAAAACCTGGAGAACTTATTGAAATTTCAAACGAGGAACTGAGTTATTTTGGAGATGGTGTTTTTTTACTGTTTGCCTGATAATAAATTTGTAAAAGACAACAAGGAAAAAAATCAGAGAAAAAATATAACTTATCTAGAGAAATGCCAAAAATAAATGGTATATATTTACCTACATTCGTAAAAAAATGAGGGCATGGGATAAAATACGAAAGACAAAACCAAGTTTGAAAGAAATCATCAGGATGATTGAGAAATGATGATTCAGTGCAGGTGAAGTGTTGTCTTATAATTAGAAAGAGGAGTTGTTATGAGATACAGTCAACAAGTATTAGACATGCTAAAAAGAGGTGTAAGTGGCAATGTTGATGATTACTATGACTTTTTTTCTTGAGCTCACTGCTAAATTAGGCGAAGATGAGGCTTTTGCTGACGGTTTGATAGCAGAGAATGAACCTCTTTTTGATGTTATTAATGATGAACCAATGTATTATTTCTATGTCGAAGAAGATACAGAGAACAGAGAATTGTGCCAAAATTTTTTAAAGACTTACTATGAAAAAAAGCAAAACAACTAGTAAATAACTAAATTTGGGCTTATCTTGTTCTTTGAGTTTATAAGTGGAATGGTATTGTATGAAAAAAGAAGAAATTAAAAAATATTTAGATACAGATCTTGAATTTAATGTTAATGGCCGAGGTGCTTGTTTCTTATCCAGCATTTGTGTAGTTGGATATGATTATGAAGGCCAGCAGTTTGATACAATTGATCAAGCTATGGAAGCTAAAAGTTTTTGACGGGAAAAAGTTTAGTGGATATATGGGATGAAATTTTTCTACAAGTATCATAAAAATCAAAAATATGGTCACATTTTATTTCAATAGATGATGGAAAGGCCCTAAATGATGTTAAATAATGAACTAAATGACTACAGCAAACAAGACCCATTCGATGAAATAGATGAACCCATTTTTCGGAGTCTAATCTTGAAGGGTACAGTGATTTTTTTACAAAGATAGTGAAGAGTCAAAAAGTTTGGTGGATTGATAAGATAGATGTTAGAGGAGAAATATTATTCAGCTTTGACCAGAAAAAAATTTTATAACCTTTTTCGTGATTATCCTCACAATATGACTGAAGAAGAAGTTAGAATTTTTGATAGAGAAAATTCTTACTGGAGAGATTTTTTTCTCGGATAGAAAGTTGTAAAATATTTGTTTAGATTAGGGATTTTTATTTTTGCTTTTCAACGCCCTTTTCAGGGCTCTTTTTATGGACTTTTTAAGGAGTTTTCAGGAAAAAAACTAAGTCGATTTAATGCCTAATTATTTTTTTAAAGAAACTCAGTATTTCCAAGGACTTAGCCTTAAAAATTTGACTTATAGAGTCTTAAATGATAGTATAGTCAATTATACCGAAAAACATTCTATAATCGTTGATACATAAGGGTTTTTATGTATTGCTTTTTTATTTTGTGGACTTTTTTAGGAACTTTTTATTTTTTCGAGGGCAGTTTCAAAGAATGAGACTGCTCTTTTTTGGTTTTCTTTTGATAAATGGCTGTAAGTATCCATAGTTACAGATATTTTTGCATGGCCAAGCCGTGTCTGTATTTCCTTGTATGGCAGGCCAGCATTAAGCAAGATACTAGCGTGAGTGTGTCGGAAAGCATGAAAGCCTAAATCAGTACAGTTAGCGTTTTTTAAGTGCTTATGTAGGCGATAATCAACCTTTCGAGTATTGACATAGTTGTCAAAGCTATCAGAGAATACTTTCTCATAGGTTAAGCCAATGTTTCTACCGTTTTCTGCTTGTCTTGCTCGGTAGAGACGAAGCATGAGTACTGTTTTATGATCGATATCTAGAACTCTATAGCTTGATTTTGTCTTAGGAGTGTTTACCTGGTTTAAAATGTTGAGTGTTTTGTTAATATCGATTGTTCCGTTCTGCAGGTCAATATCAGACCATTCCAGGGCCAGACATTCACGGATGCGCAGTCCAGTAGCTAGGAGCGTTTTATAAAGCACAGTATCATAGAAATTGATAAAAGGTATTCTCCAGGTTATCGAGATAGGAGAGGAAGTTTTTAAGTTCCTGATCTTGAAAGTATTTAATTTCTTGCTTATCTCTTGTTATCTTTCTAGGAATGACAACATCACGAGCAGGGTTATTATCCAATGCCTGGATAGAAACTCCATACTGTAGAATACGTTTATTTAAGGCGTGAAGGTGATTGTATTCTTTATACCCCGTTCCGTCCTGATTGTACTCATCCGCCCACTTATTTACCTGAGTTTGGATAATAACAGGAGTAAGTTTATCTAGTTTGTGAAAGTACCAAATGAGGGCAAGAGGTAATTATTTAAGCAGCCTTTTATCTTTATCTGCGTGTTAGTTTTTATGGTATGCTGGTAGGTTTGCCAAAATAAGTCCACAAGTTCGCTATAGGTTGTTATATGTGAGCGTTGTTTCCGTGTCGAGCCGTTTTTCTCAAATTCTACCTTAACCTGGGTGGCCTTGTTTCTGAGTTCTTTCTTTGTTCGTGCTGATATGGTAGTCTTGACCTTCTTACCAGTTACAGAATCGATACCAAGATAGAGACTGGAGCAGTGAGACTGCTGATCCGTCTTTTTCGTGTGTTGTGTAATTTTCATGGTTTTAACTCCTTTTCCATCAGCAGGCAAGCAATTAGAAAAAGGTTTTGAGTTTATACCATGCGAGGAGCTACGAGAACCCCTCTATTTTCGATTTTAAGCAGTCAGACGGTAAATAAATACCAGAGTATGAAACAAGGCGGATATGGGGCTTATATGAGCAATAGAAAAAGTGTATCAACTAAAAAGCTGATACACTTATTTTCTTGTTGTAACCCTGACCTATATAGAGATACAGGCATAGAGCAGTGTAACCCAAAAAGGGTTTCTTTTACGATTAAGAAATATAATATCACTTTTTTTAGAAATTTTTTTACAAGTGTTTTAACAAAAATTTATGTAGATTTCTACAATTTTCGGATTTTGTTTGTAGTAATATTCATGTTTTTTTAGCACGTTTTGCAATTTTGATAAATTCTTTAAAAACGCTGTTTTCCTAGTGCTTTACTACAATATTCACGATGCAATACTACGAGGGAAAAATATATCATGTATTTTACGATATTTTATAATATCCGAGAGATATTAAGCATAGAAGCAAGAGAAGTAATAGAACTTGAAGGGGATAGTGTTTGCTCTAACACATCCACCAGTATAACATTGCTATGGGCGCAAGCATTACGAATATGGCGAGCATATTTCCCTAACTGCTTCGCTTTTTTTAGCCGTTTATTACTTGGATATTTATCACAGTACATTTCAACCAAGTAGCATAGATTCCCAAAGTCCATGACTTCAATCAATACCCATATAGGGATATCATTTTTATGTTTTGATATAAAACGTTTTTTAGGTAATGATTTTTTGATAAAGCGTTTTTAGTATTTGTAAACCCTATAGGATTATAGACAGCATAATCCTTTACTATATCGTATCCATCAACTTTTGGATTTTTCGTTATAACATCCATTAGAGCAGTTTTGATACTATGTTCAACGTCCAGACAAATATCCATTAGGAAGTAACGTATCTGCATATCAATTACAGCCAGGTCAGCTAACGTCGCAAATTCTATATTATATTTACCATCTATTTTATTGAAAAGTTTTCGATAGCTCGATATTTTATAGTAGTAGTTCCGTGTTTGTAATATATCTTTGGCAGTGTTCTGATCAAAAATATTGAACAGAATACCATTTGCGACCATCTTATCTATCAATGCTTGGTAGCTTAAGAGTTGCTTTCTTTTATCGTTCATTATTCTCCTTTCTGTTAATCAAACCTTCAAATTCCCTCCATTTTCGCACATAATACCTGAAAAATCAGACTATTATTGGCGGAGATAGGTTTTAGATAATCTTCTCAAAAACCATTGTAGCTTGGATACGGTCTCCACCGCCTAAACCTTTGCTTCCACCATTGGCAGTAGTGATTGTATGCAGGCGATAACCTTTTGAAGCTTGTTTATTGATAACATCTTCTAATTCTGTAAGGTTTCCTGATCCAGTGCCGAAAAACTTTTCTTTCAAAGTTACCTGGAGGACAACGTAGTGTAGTCCATTTACTCCAGAAGCGGTAGAAAAACTACCTTCTTGTTTTACAGTATCAAAAAGTCCCATGAGAGTTACTCCTTTTTAGTTTTTATCAGATAATTTTATGTAAATTCCAAATTATTTTTTTTATCAGGATGCTCTTCGATGACACCTATTCCTTTATTTTTTTCGTATAGACTATTTACTAGTTGCATAACGATTTTTTTATCAGATGTTGGAAGGGTTAGAAAAGAACCGAAAAAAATCTTTAAAAAACTATTGGCAGTTGTCCAAGAGCTATATAGATTCTTGAAATATTATCAGAAAGAGTACCATATATTTCCTCATCATAATCTTCAGTTTGAGTTTTTCCACTCTTCAAGAATAAGATTCTTAATATCTTGTTCGATTATAGGGAGCTTATCAGTTTCTACTAAAAGAGATAAATCCCTACTTCCCGTTTTTCGATTAGTTTCATCGTATTCTGAAATTATATTTTTAAATCTGGGTTAGTGCGTAATAATCTTGCCATATTTTGATAGCTACCCAATGCTTCATTTTGGATAGTTTTATCATAACCCAGCAGATAACCAATGTTAACTTTAAAAATACTCCGCTAGTTTTTGTATATATTCATATTTAATTTTTAATTCTGGTTCTTTTTCCCCAACGTGATATAGTCATTTCTGACACACCAAGAAGTTCAGCAAGTGTTTTCTGGGTATCCCCTTTGTTTTTTTCGTAACTCTTGTAATCTGTTCATTATATATTACCTCAGGATAATTATAACATAAAAAAATAATTTTTTTAACAAAAATGTTAGAAATCGTTGACAACTAACATTTTATTTAGTAAAATACAAGAGAACTAACAAAAATGTTAGAAAGAAAGGAGAAACTTACATTGCTTATTACCTCAACACAAGCAAAAGCGATTCGCCGAAAGCAAGCTGATAAGAAATTGACTGCTAAGCAAGCAGGCGAAGAAATCGGAGTTACACAAGTTACCTATCGAAAAAAATTCGAGACGGTGGCGAAGTCAAGCCGAGCATTTACCAAAAAGCCATGGAATGGCTTGCTGAAGATTATTAGAAAGGAGCATAAGACAGAATCAAGAATATTTCTGCTTGCTACCTATGGCAGTATCAAGGGTTTGTAGGGGTTTATTCTCTCCCTAAATTTTCCCTACCACAATGATTTACCTTGGTACTGTTTTTGAGGTGGCAAGCACGAACAACAAGAAGAAAGGAGTGAACCAATGGAATTGGTTTATATGGACGGCAAGAAAAGAGCCGTATACACTGAAAGCAGTATCGTTGCAGACTGCGCTGAAATTAAGCACAGACATTTGAAGATTTTTGCTGAATAAACACCGAGAGGACTTCGAGAGTTTTGGAAAGGTGACATTTAAAATTTCACCTTCAGAGAGTGGGCAAAATGTACGGGATTATATTTTTGAACGAGCAACAAGCAACATTGCTGATCACTTACTTACGAAATACAGAACCCGTAAAAGAGTTTAAGAAGAACCTAGTCAAAGCCTTTTTGAAATGCGTGATGAACTTTCTAAACGCTATCTTCAACGGGAACTGGAAAAGCCAAAGCGCAAGACCTTAACTGAATCTATCAAATCATGGGAGAAAGCACCGAAGCATGCCTATAGCACTCTTACAAACTTACTACTAAAAGGGGAGTGACAGGGAAGAATAAAGCGCAACTCATGCAAGAGCGAGAAAGTGAAAACGGTATTGACAGTTTAACAAGCGCAGAACTGACAAACTACCAACGTTTGGAAGATATGGCAATAGCGATGATTAACTTGAATATGAGATATTCAGAAATTAAAGAACTAATTTTTTTAAAAGCATAGGAGTATAGAAAAATGGAAAAATGAATTTAAGACAGTTAAAAAAATTCCAAAGGGTTAGAAATTCCCAAGTATCCCAAGGATTTTAAAAAGCTAGTTGAGAAAAGACAGACAACTAGCTGAATATCTTTGTATGAACTACGAGAACTTGGACAGTGAAGACCTGGGCGCATTTCTTGAAACGGTTGAGCAGGGATTCACTTGGATTCTAGATCTTATCGAAAGTAAAGACTTGCTTTTATAAAACCAAAAGTCAGGTAGTAATCATGCAAAAAGAAAAATAAAAAAATCACTTGCTCAAATTTTTAGACGAGGCGAGCAAGCGATAAGATTAAGGATATAGAAATTTTTTTCTATGCTCTGATTATAGCAAAAAAATATCTACTCTATCAAATATCTAAAAGAAAAAAACCGAAGAGCAGGCAAGCAATTAGAAAAAGGTTTTTGAAATCAAGCGCTGACAGGGTGATTCTAAGGCCTTGTTTAGCTGAAAGATGGGTAATTACTCACGAAACACCGCTACAAGCGTTCGCCAACTTAGGGGCAATCGCCCAGCGTTTGGAGTGGGTGGAAACTTGTATAAGAAAAGGCAAAAGAAAAGGAAATAATATGACAGTAAATACAAATGATGTTCTAGTAGATTATGAGGGGCTTTGTTGTCAGTTAACTGATACTCTACTAGTCTTAGAAATGGCTAGCATGGAAGACAGTAAACAATCATCAGCTTTACTAAATACAGTAATCCAAGCTATGAACCAACTCATTTCAGAACATACTCAACAGGCTAATGACTATAGAAAGGGGATAAAACATGAATGAGTTAGATTTAACCAACATACAGGCGGTTATCTTTATTGTGGTAGCTATTGGTTTACTAATCTATCTAAACCACCTAGACCGCCAAAAAAGCGTCCGAATTAAGCGAGAAAGTACACAGACGACAGAAACACCTAGTGAGGATTTAAGCCCTGATTATGGGCGATATATTCAGCTTGGAATGGTTAGTAAAGGGGACTAAGTATGTTTAGTTTGAGTAAAGAAAGCGAAAATGATTTAACCAATAGAATCAGCACAGTAGTAGAAAACTATCTAGCAGTCCGAGAAAGACCTAAACCACGACTAACTGGTTTAATGTCAGCACAGGAAGCCATGGACGAGTTAGATATAAAATACAAAACATTGCAGAAGTGGGAAAGCGCAGGGCTAAGACGGTATCAACCACCACTAGAAGATACAAGAAAAGTTTATTACAAAGTTACGGACATTTTGAAGTTCCTGGGGGTGGATGATGGCAAAGACTAAAGTATATTTTTGGTTGAAAGTTGATAAGAAGTTTTTTGATAATCTTTTTATTAAACGACTCAAACATATGCCAGGTGGCTATACTATGACTGTTATTTACATCCGTCTTATGTTAGAAAGCTTAGAAGATGACTGTATTTTGTACTATGAGGGATATTTTGATAATTTGGTACAGGAGCTAGCTTTAAAATTGGATGTGTCCGAGGATGATATAAATATGACAGTCGCATATTTTACAAAATGTGGACTAATTCAGATTGATGATGATGGACATGCTACATTATCGCAAGCAAAAGCCATGGTTGAGAGTGAAACAAACTGGGCAAAATACAAGCGAGACCAAAGAAAAAAATAGTCAAAATTTACCAAAAATTGGAGAATGTCCAAAAAAATTAGAGAATGTTTCCAACTCATGTCCAACAGAGAAAGAGATAGATAAAGAGTTAGAGTTAGAGCTAGAGTTAAAGTTAGATAAAGAATATATAGTCGAGCAAAACTCTCCTACTGAGCAAAGCTCTCCTACTGAGCAAAGCTCTCCTACTGAGCAAAGCTCTCCTACTGAGCAAAGCTCTCCTACTGAGCAAAGCTCTCCTACTGAGCAAAGCTCTCCTACTGAGCAAAGCTCTCCTACTGAGCAAAGCTCTCCTACTGAGCAAAGCTCTCCTACTGAGCAAAGCTCAGAATATATCTTTCCTGAGTGGCTAGACGAAAACTCTATAAAAGGATTTAGAGAAAACAAAAAAATAAAGAACTTTGGATTCCGATTGTTTATCTGAATCAAGTTGCTAATAAGCGTTATAAATTTGTTGATAAGACAAAGAAGTTTTTGCTAGCTAGGTTTAATGAAGGTTATACACTTGAAGATTTTAAACAGGTGATTGATGTAAAAACGGAAGAATGGAAAGATAATCCTGAGTTCTTTAAATATTTAAGACCTGAAACACTATTCGGTTCTAAGTTTTGACAGTTATTTAAATCAAAAAAACCTAAAAATTTCTAAAAGTAAGCCAGACAATAACTTTCCAGATCTACCATTTTAGGAGTTAAAAATGCAAGATAAATTTAAAGAATACAACAACAGAAAGATATCTGAAAAAGTATGTGAGATTCACCAGGTAAACTATTGGGAAATCTCAATACCTGTACGAGGAAGCAAGGAACGAAGTTTGCTAGAATTTTGCCCTGAATGTGGCCAAGAGGAAATTGAGCAAAAAGAAAAAAAGAACTGGTAAAGGAGTTTGAAGACAGGCAAGAATATTTTTAAAACCTATGATGTCTTAATGCGTGAAAGTATGATCCCGAACGAGTTAAAAAGGTGCAACATTCGATAATTTTATTGTCAACACCACAGAAGAACGACAACTATTAGACTTTGCTAAGGGGCAAGTCGAAAAAGTACCTAAATGGTATGACAGGCAATACTTTAATAAGTGGAAGTACAGGTATAGGGAAAAAGTCATTTATCTCTTGCAATGGCAAAAAGAAATAAATGAGAGCTTCAAAAGAAAGGAAAGAGCCTAAGAGTGTTTTATTTGTAAGTCTAACTGAGATTATAAAGCAAATAAAAGAAGGTTGGCAGTATGGTAAGAATGCTAGTTTAACGGAATATGAAGCAGTTAAAAAACTAATCAATGTAGATTTTCTAATCATTGACGACCTGGGAGCGAAGAATGGGACAATCAGTCCTAAGAGTGACTGGGAACAGGATTTTCTATTTGATATTATCAATAATCGAGAAACTACAATTTTTAACACGAATCTAGATAGTAGCGAACTAAGAACAGTTTATAATGCTAGAAATTCAAGTAGAATCTTGAAGGGATTAGAGGGTAATGCTTTTTAAAGGCTTTCACTATCAAAGACAAGCGATACACAATAAATAAATTTAAAGGAGAGATAGTTTAATGAATGTAGACGGAATGGGATTTGCAACAGAAAAAGGGTTTGTTGTTTATGAAAAATGTGGTATAATTGAAATAGAAAAAGTTCCAAAAATTTGGAGAAATTACTTTTATTCTATTCAGATGGGAAATTTACCCATCTATGTAAGAAAGAAACAAAAAAATAAAGTCTATTGAGAACAACTCAGGGACATACCGAAAGCATGTAGTGCTAGTGGTATGTCCCTTTTGTTTGCATTGAAAGGGGGTGAGTATTATGACAGGAGATACTTCTTTAGGGTATGTTGTGGCAGATAAATTTTCCATGGATCCAAAGAAAAAGATAACAAATATTTGCAAAAGTGCAAAAAGATGATGAAAAACTTAGAAAAAAACGGAAAAAAAGAAATACTAGAAAAATATGCTGACAAACAAGACAAATCAAGATCTAGAAAAATGATTCTAAAAAGCTCGAAGAATCATAAAGGAAAAAGCTAAGAGCAAAAGAATTTTAGAAAAAAATTATAAACAAAAATCAGATATTAAAAAGATAAAAAGGAGAAAAAATGACAACTAACTTAGCTAAACAAAAAGAAAATCTAGAAGCTTATATCCGAAGTACAGGTTATAACACTAGAGGGATGAACTTAGAAAAATAATCATGTACTCATTGAAAAACCAATCCTTGATAGTTACGAAGATGAACATCAACGTAAAGAACTGGTTGATCTAGTAAATGTTATTGAGACTCGTACCCGTGGTGGGAAGTATGAAGTAAATGACTTTGAATCTAATTCATTACAAGAAGTTGGGGAAGAATCGGTTGAAAGAACAGAAGCAGATAAAAGAAAAACAATCAGCGTTGATTACTTAGTTAGATTATTCAGTGGAAAAACTTGATTTTTCACAAGAGCAATTAGATGACGGTCAATATAATTTAACGGATTTTCTTGGCAAGAAGATTATTAAATTAAAACGTAGAACACGAAATAGAGAAATCGGGAAAATCTTGCAGACAGCTAATGTTCAAACTGCTACAAGTATAGACGACTTGAAATCTATTGTTTCTTTAATCAATCCAGAGCGTAATGTATCTATGGTTGTCAGTCAATCGTTATTTAACGTTTTAGAAAAAAATAAAAAGACACTTCAGGGAACTATCTTCTTAAAGTTGATAAAGAGACAGGAACAAGTGAGACATTCTTTGTAGATAACTTTTTAATTGTAGATGATATAACATTAGGGAATAAAAGGAGATAAGAAAGCATTTATCGGAGATCTTGAAAAATTTTGTGACATTATTTGACCGAAAGAAAGACACACTTAGCTGGTTAGATTCAGTTGATTATTTTGGGAAACGTTTGTTTTTGCATACTCGATTTGATGTTAAAAAAAGTTGAATCAGATTGTGGCTACATTGTTGAATGGAATTAGGAGAAAGAAATGGATATTAATCAAGTATTTGAAACACTGAATGATCTAGATAATAAAAAAAGTAAGATTAATTCAGCACGAGAACAGTTAAGCGAAAAAGAAAAGAGTCTTTTAGGCAATCAAACAGTTTCATTTGAGAATATAGATTCTTTTTGTCAAACAACTTAGAGTCTTTTGGAACAGCTTGAAAAGATGGAAAATGCTATTAATTCTCTTCAGGAAAAATATAATAGTGATTTTTCAGAAGCTAATGCAGTCATCTTTGAATACATTTTTTTAAAAGAAACTAAGCAACGGATGGAAACTAAGAAGATCTATAAACAATACCGAAAGAAACTTAGACGAATTCTGGACGCATATGATGAAATTCAAGAACTAAAGAAGGATGTAGAAGAAATCCATACAGGTGTAGTCAGAGAAATAAGTCAGAAACATTCTCTATTGCTATATCGAACGGAAGTAAGTCCGCTGACTGTTTTACCATTCTTAAATCCTGATAATAGCGGGTGGATGAATTTTTTTCTAAGGAATATCAGGGACGTTAAAGAGTATTTAGAAAAATAGGGAACAAATTAAGTAAGGCTAGTGATATATGGCTCAAACAAAAGAAATATCGCTAGTCCTGCTTTTATGCTTTACTAAGTTTCACATAACAAAGTAAGCATAAACTGAAAAGAAGTAATAGCTTGAAAGCAAGGTATATCAGGGGGTTACAGAATGGAGTGAGTTTCACAGAATGTAAAGATATGAGAAACTGAGGGGATAAATTAGAAATTTCCTGAACTTGTCATATTGAAGAGTTGTCAAACTTAAAACAGCAATACCTTCTAACTTGAGTATTAGTAGGCTTTCAGCATTTTTTGTCAGTTTGACAGAATTTACAATTTGACAAATTGCAAGATAAATAATTTTTAAAATTTAAGTGGAGGTACTTACCGATGTACGAGCTGAGTAACAGAGATCTGGACGAGATAGATATTGAGTTAGGGGCGATATAGAACGATTGCTAATAAAATTTATTTGAGAAGACAGGAACTGATACATAATAAGAAACATAGCACTGAAGATTATACTGGTGGGAAAGGCAAGACAGTATATAGTCCTACTGAAGCAACCATCATTAGAATTGAAGAAGACCAAACACTAAGATATTTAGAAGGCTTCAAACTAGTTGTAGATACCTTGATGGAAAAACTTAATTGAAAGTGATCTAGTAATTTTTAAAAATGAGATATTTAGAAGCTGGTGCGACTTGGGAAGACGTGGCAGAGAAACTAAAATAAAACTACTCGTTATATAAATAGCCGTAGAAAGGTAATCGCTAAAAGATTTGTGGAATTGAAAGGATATTGACTCCCCCCTCTTTTTGAAAAATCATTTTGGCCAGTAGGGTACCGGTGAAGGGAACTTTTTCCAAGTCGGAGATGTTCAGAGAAAAAGGTAAAAACTTATTGTTTTTAGAAAAAAAGTATTAGTTTTTTTCTAAAAATAGAATTGAGATGAAACTATTTTTTTCTGAAATAAGACCTAATTTTCAATTGATAAATGAATTGATTATGTCATTTATTTTTAAGATTTCTTCCAATAATAGTTTTTGATACTCTTTTAAAATTTTTTTGAGGAATGAAATTCAATCAGTTCTTCAAAGAATTTTCGGGGGATTAGTAAATATTTGTAATGGGACATTTGAAATTTTTATAATGAAATATATTATTTCTAAAATCTTGTCGGAAGTTAAAAATTTTTTCTTTGCGATCAAGGATATCAACAACTTCCTCCCGTTGGAAATCAGGCAATAAAGAGCTTTCCCTTATTGAGAATCAAGCGTAAGGCTGTAATACTAACTAAATAGCATTGGCTTAGCGAGCGTGTAAAAAGTAATTTTTGATTTTAAGACACTTGGCATAATATGTACTACAAAATTATTCTGGCATAATATGTTAAATAAGAATAACTGAGTGCCCGTAGGCAGAACTCCTGTTAAAAAAATTCCTTCTTTTAGATTCAAATAAGAAAAATCACGTTGTTCAAAGTTTTCAATTTTAATATCCTGGATTGTAGGCTTCTTAATAGTTTTTGATTTACTGAATTAATTAAAGTTCCTAAAGCTTTGCTAAATTCAAAAAAATAAATCAGTAGCTCTTTTATCAAAAATAGGAAATATCCTTTTTATCGGTTTTCGATAAAATACTTTCTAGGTAAATATGATATTGATTAGTGTTAGCGTATGGAATTTCGTTGAAGTAATATACCCCTAAAATCATGTTGTCCAAAAAATATTGATTACGAGTTTTTTGAAATAAATTGTAATTTTTCTACCATTTGTGAATAAAAAGCGTCTCTCTATTTCAAGTATCAGTTTATAGCCTTGCTAAATTTTTATCAGAGTATTGCTTATAACTCACTCGGACACTAGATATTATTTTTGAAATTCCTGTTTTCCAATATTTGGAAAAATCACTATGAACATCTCTGGGTAAAAACTTTTAGTATTCCATCACAGAGAGATGATACAAAAGGAAGGATACCTATTGATAGTTCTGGATAAACTGTCTTATCCAAACTTACAATATTTTCAAGCAGTTGCCTTACTCAGCAACTTCATCAAGTAGGGATTGAAAAAAGAAATCATTTCTATCTTATCCATGTTAATCCTTTCAGAAAGTTATTGTTTATATTATAGTTATTGTAACATTATTATTGATAATTGATTAGATGAATAAAAAGCACCTTCAAAGGTGCTAGTTCTTGCCTGCTGAACTCGTCAATATTACGCCCTTTTTAGGGCTCTTTTTGTGGACTTTTTAAGGAACTTTAAAGAAAAAAACCAAGGTGTCTTAATTCCATTGTATTGTTAAGAAAAATCAGTATTTTCAAGCCTTGAGCCCTAAAAAAATTTGACTTATAGAGTCTTAAATGATAGTATAGTCAAAGATGGTCAAAGTTTAAGAAGGAGGTAGCAAGCTATGAAATTTAAAAATACATCGGACCATATTGAAGCTTATATCAAGGCAATTTTAGAACAATCTGGCATCGTAGAATTACAACGAAGCCAGCTAGCGGATACCTTTCAAGTTGTACCTAGCCAGATTAACTATGTGATTAAGACTCGTTTTACAGAGAGTAGAGGCTATCTAGTTGAGAGCAAACGTGGTGGCGGGGGCTATATTCGCATTGGTCGAATTGAATTCTCGAACCATCATGATATGCTGCGTGATTTGTTGTATTCTGTGGATGATGAGGTTAACCAAGTATTCTTTGAAGATGTCTTAAGACTCTTAGTTGAACAAGAACTCTTGACACGCCAAGAGATGAATCTATTATTAGCTACGGGGACAGACCGGATTCTAGGTGAGGAAGCTAATCATATTCGTGCCAATATGCTTCGTCAGTTGTTGCATGAAGTAGATAGAAAAGGAAAATAAAACGACATGAAATATTCAAAGCATTGAGAGAATGTATCGACAGCGCCTTTCTGATAGCGAGTCGCTTTGGTGCAGACTACCTAGAGTCATGGCACCTACTGATTGCCATGGCCAATCATAGCTACAGTGTTGCTGGCGCAACTCTCAACGAATTCCCTTATGAGATTGATCGTTTAGAGGAAGTCGCTGTAGAATTAACAGAGGCAAACTATAACCACAAGGAAGATTACCAGGAACTTCCCTTCTCCTACCGCTTAAATGTTTTACTATTAGAAGCGGAACACATTGCTTCAGTTGTTCATGCCAAAGCATTGGGTACTGAGCATCTTCTCTACGCTATCTTGCATGATGGCAACGCCCTAGCAACTCGCATTCTAGAAAAAGCAGGTTTCTCCTATGAGGACCAGAAGGACCAAGTCAAGATTGCTGGGCTTCGTCGTAGTCTTGAGGCGCGTGCTGGTTGGACAAAAGAAGATTTAAAGGCTCTTCGTCAGCGCCATCGCTCAGTTGCAGATAAGCAAAATTCTATGGCAAATATGATGGGGATGCCTCAAAGTCCAAGTGGTGGTTTGGAAGCTTACACTCATGACCTCACAGAGCAAGCTCGTTCAGGCAAATTAGAGCCAGTCATCGGACGTGACCAAGAAATCTCTCGTATGATCCAAATCTTGAGTCGAAAAACAAAAAACAATCCAGTCCTAGTTGGAGATGCAGGTGTCGGTAAAACAGCTCTGGCACTTGGCCTTGCGCAACGTATTGCCAACGGAAATGTACCTGATGAAATGGCCAAGATGCGTGTCCTAGAGCTTGATTTGATGAATGTGGTTGCGGGAACTCGTTTCCGTGGAGACTTTGAGGAACGTATGAACAATATCATCAAAGATATTGAGGAAGACGGTAAGGTTATCCTCTTTATCGATGAGCTCCATACTATTATGGGGTCTGGAAGTGGGATTGATTCGACTTTGGATGCGGCCAATATCCTGAAACCTGCCTTGGCACGTGGAACTCTGAGAACTGTCGGAGCGACTACTCAGGAAGAATACCAAAAACACATCGAAAAAGATGCTGCCCTGTCTCGTCGCTTTGCAAAAGTGATGATTGAAGAGCCGAGCGTAGCTGATAGTATGGCTATCTTGCGTGGCTTGAAAGCAACTTATGAGAAGCACCACCATGTTCAAATTACAGATGATGCAGTAGAAACAGCTGTCAAAATGGCACATCGCTATTTGACCAGTCGTCACTTACCAGACTCAGCAATCGATCTTTTGGACGAAGCAGCAGCAACTGTCCAAAATAAATCGAAACACGCTAAAAAAGACGAGTCAGGTTTAACACCAGCTGATAAGGCCTTGATGGATGGTAAATGGAAGCAAGCTACTCAACTCATTGCAAAAGAGCAGGAAGTTCCGATCTATAAAGACTTGGTGACAGAATCAGACATTTTGACCACCTTGAGTCGCTTGTCAGGTATTCCAGTTCAAAAATTGACACAAACGGATGCCAAGAAGTATCTCAACCTTGAAACTGAACTGCATAAACGTGTTATCGGACAGGAACAAGCGGTATCTAGCATCAGTCGTGCCATTCGTCGTAATCAATCGGGTATCCGCAATAACAAACGTCCGATTGGATCCTTTATGTTCCTTGGACCGACAGGTGTTGGTAAAACTGAATTAGCCAAGGCTTTGGCAGAAGTTCTTTTTGATGATGAGTCTGCTCTTATCCGCTTTGACATGAGTGAATACATGGAGAAATTTGCGGCCAGTCGTCTTAATGGAGCTCCTCCGGGTTATGTAGGTTACGAAGAAGGTGGAGAGTTGACCGAGAAGGTTCGTAACAAACCATACTCAGTCTTGCTCTTTGACGAGGTAGAAAAGGCCCACCCAGACATCTTTAATGTGCTCTTGCAGGTCTTAGACGATGGTGTCTTGACTGACAGTAAGGGTCGCAAGGTTGACTTCTCCAATACCATTATCATCATGACTTCAAACCTTGGTGCGACAGCTCTTCGTGATGACAAGACAGTCGGCTTTGGAGCCAAGGATATTCGTTTTGACCAGGAAAATATGGAAAAACGAATCTTTGAAGAGTTGAAAAAAACTTATCGCCCAGAGTTCATCAACCGTATTGATGAAAAAGTTGTTTTCCATAGCCTATCAAGTCAAGATATGCAAGAAGTGGTTAAGATTATGGTCAAACCATTGATTGCAAGCCTCGCAGAAAAAGGAATTGACTTGAAACTTCAAGCTTCTGCCCTTAAACTTCTAGCTCAGAAGGGTTATGATCCAGAGATGGGAGCTCGTCCACTACGTAGAACTCTACAAACTGAAGTGGAGGACAAACTTGCAGAACTCCTTCTTAAAGGTGAATTGGAAGCTGGCAAAACTTTGAAGATTGGGGTTAAAGCTGGTCAGTTAAAATTTGAGATTGTATAAAAATGTGAGGTTGGAACAGATTGTTTCAGCCTCTTTTTTTTTTTGGAATGTTGTTACTTAAATAAGCATTTGGATTTTGCATTTAGTTTAAAGGTTTTAAAAACGAATTTCTCCTAATCAAGTTTTTAATATTAAGTAAAAAATCCGATGATGTATTAATGTTTTTATAAAAAATAATAAAAAAGTGTTGACAAACGTAAAATAGCGGGGTATAATATAAAAAATTATAAAAAGGCTGAAAAGACATGAAAAAGAAAATAGCAGTGGTTTTTGGAACCTTTGCTCCCTTACATCAGGGGCATATTGATTTAATCCAAAGAGCAAAACGTCAATGTGATGCTGTATGGGTGGTAGTTTCAGGTTATAAGGGAGATCGTGGTGAACAGGTGGGACTTACACTACAAAAGAGATTTCGCTATATTCGTGAAGCTTTTCGAGATGATGAGTTGACCTCTGTTTGTAAACTTGACGAAACTACTATCCCGCGCTATCCAATGGGCTGGCAGGAGTGGTTGGATCAGATGTTGCAGGCCATTTCCTATGACCAGAATGGTGAGGAGCTCATCTTTTTTGTAGGAGAGTCCGAATACCAACAAGAATTGTCAGAACGTGGTTTCGAGACTGTTCTACAGGAAAGAAAATTTGGCATTTCGGCTAGCATGATTCGTGAGAATCCAAGTAAATATTGGAAATATATTGCTCAACCCTTCCGCCGGCAGTTTACAAAGAAAGTGTTGATTATGGGAAGTGCGAGTAATGGGAAAACAACTCTAGCCAAGGATTTAGCTCGCTTCTATGATGCGCCAGTCAGTCTGGAGTATGCTCGTGAGTATCAGATAAAAAATAATGTCCGAGATGATGAGCTTACCCCAAAAGACTATTATTACCTTCTTTTGGGCCAGTATGATCAAACTTCCAAGTTAATTGATAGCAATGCCAATCGAGGCCTAGTCATTGCAGATACCAACTCACTGGTAACCAAGGGCTACTACGATTACTACATGGAAAGCGAAGAGCAGGAGGACTTATCCGGAGAGACCTTTGACAATCTCTTTGTTTCCATCTTAGCCAAGGAAAAGTGGGATTTAATCCTCTTTGTGCGACCTATTGGCTCTTATGTCAATGATGGTTTTCGCGACATGACCATGGCAGAAGACCATATTCGTTACAGTTTTTCTCAGCATTTGGATATGATGAGGGAGCAATATCTAGGCAATATCCCTCATGTTTATCTAGCTGATGACTATCTAGGAAATTATGAAGCAGCAAAAGTAGCTATCGATGCTATTTACCAAGCAGATTAGGAGAAAAAAATGAAAAAAATAGTAGAAAAAATCACACAATTTATCGAAAACTTTAAAAATGTTCACGCGGAAGCTCGTAAAATTGGTTTTGCAGGAGTTATGCGTTTACTTTGGAATGACCTCTTTGTGGGACGCAGTCTTTTCCAGTGGCTCTATTTGATTGTTTTATCAAGTGTTCCTCTTATTCTGGAGTTTACACAAAACACGGAAAGTCATGACTGGATTGGCCTCTTGGCCTCTTGGACAGAATTGTCTGCGTTATCTTGGTAGCTGAAGGTCGAGCTAGTAACTATCTTTTTGGAGCTATTAACTCTGCAATCTACTTGGTCTTATCTATGAATGCTACTTTCTACGGGGAAGTTTTGACAACAGTTTATTTCTTTGTCATGCAGCCTATTGGTCTCTATGCTTGGTTGTCTAATCGGATCAATGAACAAGGAAAACCAGAGGAGTCTCACTTTGAAGCTAAGAAACTTGGTCTGGTTGATTGGCTCAAGTACTTGGCCTTGACAGCTCTCATCTGGATTGGCATGGGTTTGGCTTACCAAAGTATTCATAGTGCTCGTCCATTCCGTGATAGTGTAACGGATGCGACCAATGGTGTTGGTCAGCTCTTGATGACACGTCTTTACCGTGAGCAGTGGATTTTCTGGATTGCTACCAATCTCTTTAGTATTTATCTCTGGTGGGGTGAAAACATCCATATCCAAGGTATGTACTGGGTCTACACCCTCAATAGTTTAGTCGGTTGGTACCAATGGACTAAGGCTGTCAAGGAGTGATAAGATGACTGAAACGATAATCCCAGCTGGAATGACAGAAAGAGAATATTTTGAAATTCATGCGACTGAGAAGGAATTTTTAGACTGGTACTGCAAACAAGATCTTCCTCAGTATGAAAAACCGAGTGTGACGGTGGATATGGTAGCTTATTGCTTTGTGGAAGGGAAAATCAAACTCTTACTGATTCGTCGCAAGGCTCATCCTTATCAAAACTGTTTGGCTTTGGTCGGCGGCTTTATGGATAAGAGCGAAGATGCAAGGCATGCTTGTCAGCGTGAAGTGAGGGAGGAGGTTAACCTCGACCTTCCTTTGGAGAAAATCGAGCAGTTGATGACAGTGTCTACACCAGGCCGTGATCCGCGGGGGTGGACGGTGACCATTGCCCACTTGGTGTATCTGCCTAGTCGAGCACTCGATCTCGTTCAAGCTGGAGATGATGCTAAAGATGTGGTTTTTGTCGATGTTGATTTTCAGACGGGCAAGTGCTTCCTAGAGGGACTAGAGTTGGGGGAGCAAGACTTCGCCTTTGACCATTATGCCATTATCCAAGAGTCTATTAAACGAATCCAAGGGCGTCTTGACTGGAATCCGACCTTTCTCTATCTGCTAGAGGAGGAGTTCACTGTCTATGAAGGGACCGAACTGGTCAATCTCATCAATCCAGGTCGACCAATCGTCAGCAATAACTTTCTTGTAAAATACGGAGAGTATGTAGAAGAAGTTGGGCTTAAACGAGTTCCTAAAAAGAAACCAAGAAAAACCTATCGATTGAAATAAAAAGCGAGGTCGGAATTTTTTCCGACCTCTTCTTATTATTTAAGGGTGTTTATCTTTATTAGAATTGCTCATGATTCGAATGAATAACTCTTTGTATTTATATTTTAAATAGGTTTCGTGTAAGTACAATAATGCCACGTAGACAATCATGAAAATGGCAGTTAGGTAGAACAAATCAAATGTTGTTTGAGCGTAATGAGTAGCACCCCCATAAGAAACGAAAGCAGCTAAAATCACCCAAGGAAGATACTTGTAATATTTGCTTAACATAAGCCTACACCTCCAATATCCTATTTCAATTTTATTATAGCACTTCAAGAAAAAAATGCGAGCGATGTCACTTTAAAAATAGAGGATTTCAGTAGGAAAAATTTTCCTGCTTTTTAAAATCTTTTACGAATAAAAGATATAGGAGGAATAAGAAAAATAAACGTACTCAAAAAAATAATTCTAAAAAAATTTTAGATAAATAGTTGACAGAATCAAAAAAACAAATATTACAATAACATTACAAAAAGTATTTCAAAACATTTCAAAAAGATTACACAGGAGGCCCATCATGAAAACAAACCATTCCATTCGATTAGTTGCAGTTGCTGTACTAGCTTCCACTTTGCTTTTAGGAGCATGCGGAAATAAAAAAGAAGAAGCTAAAAACGACAATGCAACTAAAACAACACAAACTACATCAAGTTCAAAGGCGAACTCTTCTAACAAAGAAAGTAAAACTCAAGCTTCAACAAGCACTACGACTTCAGAAAAAACCAAAGCTTCCTCTGAACAAGCATCAAGTCCAACAACTCAAGGACAAGAGTCCAATCAAGCAGCGCAAACTCCACAAGCTCCTCAGCAACAGGAAGCCCCAGCCCAATCATCAGCTAATCAACAGACTTCACAAAGTCAATCCAATCAAGCAAGTCAGTCAACGTATGACCCAACTACTGACCGCAAATTACAAGATCAGCAAGCAGAACATAATAAACGTTACAAAGGCGTTTTAACAATGGTCGACGGTGATTTTTCAGCAGCAGCAGGAAGCTGGAAGGGTGCCAATGGCGAGACTATCACTGTCTCATCAAGTGGTCAATTCACAGTAGAAACTGCAGATGGAAAGAAAGAAAATTATTCTATCAGAGGTTACGCCTACACTCTTGACGATGGTAAGTATAATGCCAAAATCGGAGGAGGAAAAATCATCCAAATTACAACAGGTGCAGATGGCACAGTGTCTAGTGTTGTCTTGATTCAGCCATAGAATCGAGTGCAAAACCTTTTCTCAAAACAAATGAAAACCCGTAACTCATTTAAGGTTACGGGTTTTTGTTGTCTTTTAACCTTTCTCTAATTGCAAGAGTGCTTCAATCTCAGCCAGAGTACTTGCTTGTGAAATGGCTCCGCGGAGTTTAGCGGCGCCAGATGTTCCACGGAGATAGTGAGGAGCTAGTCCACGGAATTCGCGGACAGCAACCTTTTCTCCCTTGAGATCAATCAAGCGTTTCAAGTGCTCGTAGGCGATTTTCATCTTGTCTTCAAAGGTCAAATCAGGAAGGATTTCTCCAGTTTCAAAGTAGTGATTGATTTGATTAAAGATGTAAGGATTTCCCATAGCAGCGCGTCCAATCATAACGGCATCAGCACCGACTTCCTCAATGCGTTGTTTGGCGTCTTGAACCGTCCGGATGTCTCCGTTTGCAATAAATGGAATTTTGGTCAGGGCTTGAGCGACCTTATGAAGGGTCTCTAGATCCGCATGACCAGTGTACATTTGCTCCCGGGTCCGTCCGTGCATGGCAAGGGCAGAGACACCTGCAGCTTCAGCTGCGAGGGCATTCTCCACTGCTAGAGAAGGATCCGACCAACCTGTCCGCATTTTCACCGTCAAGGGAATATCAAGGACAGATTGAACCTTGTTGATAATGGAGTAAATCTTATCAGGATCCTTGAGCCACATGGCACCAGCTTCGTTTTTTACGATTTTATTAACTGGGCAGCCCATGTTGATATCCACGATATCGGTCTTGGTATTTTCTTGGATAAATTCTGCTGCGCGTGCTAGGCTATCTTCGTCACTTCCAAAAAGCTGGATCGATACTGGGTTTTCTCCCTCATCGATATGAAGCATGTGAAGAGTCTTTTCGTTATTGTATTGGATACCTTTGTCAGAGACCATTTCCATGACCACGAGCCCTGCGCCAAGTTCTTTTGCGATAGTACGAAAGGCTGAGTTGGTCACACCAGCCATGGGCGCTAAAACGGTACGATTGGGAATCTCAACATTACCAATCATAAAAGGTGTATTAAGATTTGTCACGAATGAGTTCCTCCAGGTCGTTTTCATCAAAGTTATAAGTTGTTTGGCAGAATTGACAAATAATTTCTGCTCCCTGGTCCTCCTCCTTCATTTCCTGAAGATCGGAAACTGGAAGGCTAGAAAGAGCATCCATAAAGCGTTCTTTACTACAGTCACATTGGAAACGAATTTCTTCTTCGGACAGACGTTTGTAAGGTTCGTCTCCATAGATGGCTTTGAGAAGGGCTTCGATGTGATCCTCGCTTTCGAGAAGGGTTGAAATGGCTGGCATTTCTTGGATGCGTTTTTCAAAGCGAGCAATCTCTTCTTCCTTGGCTCCTGGTAAAACTTGAAGCAGGAAACCACCTGCGACCTTGACCTTGTCTTCCTCGTCCAAAAGGACATTAAGTCCGACTGCAGAAGGCGTTTGTTGACTTTCTGTCAGGTAGAAAGCAAGGTCTTCACCGATTTCTCCAGAGATGAGAGGCGTCATAGAATTATAGGGATTTCCAGTGCCGTAGTCAGTAATGACTAGAAATTGACCGCTTCCGACAAAAGGACCTACTAGAACTTCGCCTGTTGCAGTCTTTTTAATGTCAACACCAGGATTTTGAACGTAGCCTTTGACGTTCCCCTTGGTATCTGCAACTGTGATAATGGCACCGAGGGAGCTTGTTCCAAGAATCTTGACAGTTAACTTGGTATTCCCTTTCTCATTGGCAGCGAGAATTTGACTGGCGATTAAAGTACGACCAAGCGCTACAGTTGAACTAGCTTGGGTTTGATGTTTTTCTTGAGCAGTACGGACCGTTTCCGTGCTGTCTAGAACAAAAGCACGAAAAGATCCACTTTCTGATATTGTTTTAATAATTTTATCCATAGCTACTATTTTAGCATAAAAATACCCAAAGGGGGAGTGGTGTGTTTGATGATTCTGAGGATTACTTGAGTCAAAAGGACAGAATACTTCACTAGTTCATTCATCAATCTTTTAGATTTTGAATTATATTTATTGTGTGACTAATGATATCTCATCATTGGAATTTAGTACTAAGAGTTATCTGTACCTTTTCAGGGAATTAGATAATAGAAGTATTTTTATAGTTTTTAAATTATGATATAATAGAAAAAATTAACTCGCCTGGGGATCTGATAGGAGCTAATTCTAATAAGAAAAACCGTGAGATGAGAAAAAGTAAAAAGGAGTTCATCTGGTATGAATTATTTTGAGGGGAATGAGTTTTTCCTTCTCTTGTTTGTAGTTTTACTGATTGGTTTTGTGGTAAACTTTTTTGAAAAACGTAAGGACTACTATATTTTGGCGCTCTCCCTCTTATTTGCAGGAGCTATTTATGGCAAGAGTCGAGCGATGATAGTCTATTTGCTTGCCTTTATCCTTTACCAATATTTTCTGGTATTTCTTGCACAGAGGATAGAAGCAAAGCGACTGAAACCACTGGTTTTTCTTTCCATTCTTCCTTTGGTGATCAATAAAGTCTTTGCCCTGACTTCTCTCCATTTGTTGGCCTTTATTGGAATTTCTTATATGTCCTTCAAGACTATTCAGATTATGTTGGAAATATCAGATGGTCTAATCAAGGAGAAGGTTAGTATAAAAGATTACTTGCAATTTTTACTTTTTTTCCCTACGGTTAGTGCAGGACCAATTGATCGGAGCAGGAGATTTCTAAAAGAGATAAATGAGGTCATGCCACGTCAAGACTACTTGGAGCTAGCAGGGGACGGTGTTTATCGTATCGTTCTAGGCCTTCTTTACAAGGTTGTTTTATCAACCTATGTGTATCAGATGCTGCTCGCTCTGAGCAATACTGGTACAGTCGCCTACTCAATCAAGTACATGTACCTTTATACCTTGTATCTGTTTTTCGACTTTGCAGGCTATAGTCTAATGGCTGTTGGAAGTAGTAACATCCTAGGCATTCAGACACCGATGAACTTTAACAAACCTTTCCTGAGTGTCGATATTAAGGATTTCTGGACCAGATGGCATATCACCTTGTCGACTTGGTTGAGAGATTTTGTGTTTTCAAGAGTTTTGATGCAGGTTATCCGGAAAAAATGGTTTAAAAACAGGCTACACAATGCAACCTATGCCTATATGGTCAATATGTTAGTCATGGGTTTTTGGCATGGTCTTAGCGTTAGCTACATTGTTTATGGTTTTTATCATGGTGTCTTGATGGCTGGATTTGAAGTATATCAAAAGAAAAGTAATTTTTATAAAAAAAATAAAAACAAAAACTGGTATAAACTACTGAGTTGGTTTGTGACCATGAATTTGGTCATGATTGGTTTCTTTATCTTTTCAGGTGAACCCTATAAAATCTTAATTACGATTTTAAAGAGATAAGAAATGGAAAAGAGAGGACGGATCGAAGGGATAGGATAAAACGAGATGATTAAACTAAAAGCATTTTTACTATCGCTTGTGCTCGTAATTGCGACGCTTGCTCTTTTAAATGTGACGTATGTCAAGAAGATTGATGATTATTATAAAGTCAAGGATAATAGTATTCGTTATAGCACCTCGTATGAAAAGTATAAAAGTAGAGATATTCTGACAAGCAATATTACTCCTAATACACTGGTTTTAATGGGTTCCTCAGAGTTGGTTGCGACGATAAATGAAGACTATCATCCCAATAAAATTTTTAACTACAACGATTTTAATATCATGCAGATTGGGACTAGTTATTCTCAAAACATCATTCAGGCTACGACCTTGGGCTCTATTGAGGGTTCTATGAGTAAGCGAAAAGTAGCTATAGTAGAGTCTGTTCAGTGGTTTGAAAAAGATGGAACCCATCAAGATGCCTTTTTGAACAAGGCTTCTCAGGAACATATTTTCCATATGCTTGATAATGAGAAGATTAGTAAGGAAACGAAAGAAAAACTAATCAATCGCATTATTGAGATTACCAAGGGGAACAAGCAACAAAATGACATCTACAAAAAATACAAAAGTTATTTCATAGATGGAAAAGGAACCATTGTTGATAAAAAACTATTAGAGCTTGATAACGCGATGTATTCCTTTAAGCTCAAACAGACTTTTTATCAAAAACATGCCAAATCAGATTATCCTTCACTAGGAGATAAAACTCCGGACTACAATTGGGAGCAACTGACGAATCAGTTTGTAGAAGAGGTCAAAAAGAAAACAGACAACAATGACTATGCTGTTGATAATAACTACTACAATACCTACCTAAAAGATCGCTATGCATCACTGAAGGATTCTAATAAAGATTTGAGCTACCTGGAGTCACCAGAGTATTCAGATATGGAACTCTTCTTGACAGTTGCCAAGGAATTGGGTATTGAAGTTGAGGTCATTATTTTCCCAGTAAACGGGAAGTGGAACGATTACACAGGTGTCTCAAGAGAGATGCGGGAAAAAACTTACAAAAAAATAGAAGATGTCGCAAAAGCCCATGGTGCAACGGTACTAAACTATGGGGACAGAGAGTATGATGATTACTTTTTATTTGACGTGATGCACGTTGGAGTGAAAGGATGGATGGAAGTTGAAAAAGAACTTTACAAATTTGCAAACTAAGCTAACTGATACACATCGTTTAATCTTGTGGACACTATTTTTCTATACGGTTATCTTAAGCATCGTGATTTATTGTTTTGTAACTGATTTTTCGAACATTCAAGAATTTATCTATAGTGAATTCTAGGATTACAGACTATAAAAATCTCTAGATAACTGGAACTGCACCGATAAAGTGAGATACAAGATAAGGCTCTATAATATTTATAGTGGAGAAATCTTCTATAGGTAGTATGGAGCCTACTTTGTTGTAGTTCCTTATATAATCTATACTGAAAAGCGTTCAAACTATCATTAGAAAGAATCATATGGAACAATTTAATGTAGTTGAAACGTAGTGAAATAGACGGTAAACAATTGAAAAAATAGTCTATAAAGTGGTATAATAGCAGAAAAATAAATGAGTAAGAAATTGATTTTATTTTAGTGAAAAATTACAGAAATGAATGGTTTTCTTGATGAAACAGAGAAAAGAATTGTACCTATTTCTTGGTCGGACAGTTTTGTATTTTCTTATCTTTCTAGGGCTACTTTACTTCTTTAGCTATCTTGGTCAGGGTCAAGGAAGCTTTATTTATAATGAATTCTAACTTGAAGGAGAATCCTTATTATGTCAAACAAACCAATCGTAGATATGATTGAAACCATTGAGCATTTTGCTCAGACCCAACCTACTTATCCTGTTTATAATATTTTAGGAGAAGAGCATACCTATGGCCAATTGAAGGCGGACTCAGATAGCTTAGCAGCCCACATTGACCAAATGGGACTTCCTGAAAAGTCACCTGTTGTAGTCTTTGGTGGACAAGAATATGAAATGTTGGCAACCTTTGTGGCCCTGACAAAATCTGGCCATGCCTATATCCCAATTGATAGCCATTCTGCCTTGGAGCGCGTGTCTGCTATTGTTGAAGTGGCTGAGCCGAGCTTAATTATCGCCATCAACGAGTTTCCAATTGAAAACCCAGCTGCTCCAGTCATGTCCTTGGAGCAAGTGCGTGAAGCTTATGCGACTCAGAATGCGTATGACTTGCAACATCCGGTCAAGGGGGATGATAACTACTACATCATCTTTACCTCTGGAACAACTGGAAAACCAAAAGGGGTGCAAATTTCGCACGACAACTTGCTCAGCTTCACCAACTGGATGATTACAGACAAGGAATTTGCGACGCCAGAGCGTCCGCAAATGTTGGCGCAACCACCCTATTCCTTTGACTTGTCTGTCATGTACTGGGCACCGACCTTAGCTCTTGGAGGGACCCTCTTTGCCCTTCCATCAGCCATTACTCAAGACTTTAAACAACTCTTTGCGACCATCTTTTCTCTTCCGATTGCTATCTGGACTTCAACGCCATCTTTTGCAGATATGGCCATGTTGTCTGAAGATTTCAATGCTGAAAAGATGCCAGGCATTACCCATTTCTACTTTGATGGGGAAGAGTTAACGGTTAAAACGGCTCAAAACTGCGCGAGCGTTTCCCAAATGCTCGGATTATCAATGCTTATGGACCAACGGAAGCGACGGTAGCTTTATCGGCAGTTGCTATCACAGATGAAATGCTAGCGACTCTTAAACGCTTGCCAATTGGTTATACCAAAGAAGATTCTCCAACCTTCATTATTGATGAGGAAGGAAACAAATTGCCAGATGGAGAGCAAGGAGAGATCATCGTGTCTGGACCGGCTGTTTCAAAAGGTTATATGAATAATCCTGAGAAAACAGCAGAAGCTTTCTTCGAATTTGAAGGACTTCCAGCCTACCATACGGGAGATGTTGGAACCATGACGGATGAAGGACTCCTTCTCTACGGTGGACGGATGGATTTCCAAATTAAGTTTAACGGCTACCGTATTGAGCTAGAAGATGTTTCTCAAAACTTGAACAAATCTCAGTACATTGACTCGGCTGTTGCGGTACCGCGCTATAATAAAGATCACAAGGTTCAAAATCTCTTGGCCTATGTCATCTTAAAAGATGGCGTCAAAGAACGATTTGAGCGCGAGATTGATATTACCAAAGCGATCAAGGAAGACTTGGAAGATATTATGATGTCTTATATGATGCCTTCGAAGTTCCTCTACCGTGACAGCTTGCCGCTAACTCCAAATGGGAAGATCGACATTAAAGGCTTAATCAATGAGGTAAACAATAGATGATGGAGCTTCTTAAACAGCTCCCTCATATTGAGCCGTATGGGAATCCGCAGTACTTTTTGTACGTGATTACTGCCGCCTTGCCAATCTTTATCGGTCTTTTTTTCAAAAAACGCTTTGCCTGGTATGAAATATTGGTTAGTCTCTTCTTTATTGTCACCATGTTGACAGGTGGCAAGACCAATCAATTAGTCGCCTTGGGTATTTATCTGTGCTGGGAAATATTGCTCCTGCTTTTCTACAAGCACTATCGAAAAACCAAGGATGGCAAGTGGGTATTCTACCTCGTTAGTTTTCTGTCCCTCCTTCCCATCATCTTTGTCAAGGTGCAACCCGCTATTAACGGTACACAGTCTCTCCTGGGATTCGTAGGAATCTCTTATTTGACCTTTCGTTCAGTGGGAATCATCATCGAACTTAGAGATGGAGTCATTAAGGATTTGAAAATGTGGGAGTATTTGCGTTTTCTTCTCTTTATGCCGACATTTTCAAGTGGTCCTATTGATCGTTTCAAACGTTTTAATGAAAATTACAAGACGATTCCAGAACGCGATGAATTGATGGATATGCTATCCGAGTCCGTTCGGTATATCATGTGGGGATTTCTGTATAAATTTATCCTAGCTCATATTTTAGGCGAGATTTTATTACCGCCGCTAAAGAATTTAGCTTTACAAACAGGTGGCGTCTTTAACTATTATGTAGTGGCCATCATGTACACATTTGGTTTGGAGCTCTTCTTTGACTTTGCAGGTTACTCTATGTTTGCTATAGCTATTTCAAATCTGATGGGAATTCGTAGTCCGATTAACTTCAACAAACCTTTCTTGTCAAGAGATTTGAAAGAGTTTTGGAATCGTTGGCACATGAGTTTATCCTTCTGGTTTCGTGACTTTGTCTTTATGCGCATGGTCATGGTGATGACGAGAAAGAAGCTTTTTAAGAATCGAAATGTGACTTCAAGTGTTGCCTATGTACTGAACATGCTCCTTATGGGCTTCTGGCATGGGATAACATGGTTTTATATCGTTTACGGGCTCTTTCATGGGTTAGGTTTAGTGATTAATGATGCCTGGGTTCGTAAGAAAAAAACACTCAATAAGGAACGAAAGAAAGCAGGGCAAGCTCCCTTGCCTGAGAATCGTTCGATTCAGTTGCTTGGCATGGTAGTCACCTTCCATGTCGTGATGGTTTCATTCTTAATCTTCTCTGGATTTTTGAATGATTTATGGTTTAAAAAATAAAAGGAATTAAAAAATGGATATCAAATCAGAAGTTATTGAAATTATTGATGAATTGTTTATGGAAGATGTTTCTGACATGATGGATGAGGATCTCTTTGATGCAGGTGTCTTGGATAGTATGGGAACAGTTGAATTAATCGTGGAAATCGAAAACCGCTTTGATATTCGTGTCCCGGTTACAGAATTTGGTCGTGACGATTGGAATACGGCTAATAAAATCGTAGCAGGGATTACGGAGTTAAAGAATGCTTAAACGCCTGTGGCTGATCTTCGGGCCTATCTTCGTAGCGGGATTGTTGGTTCTTCTACTGATCTTTTTTTATCCAAGTACAAGAAGCCATAATCTGACGGAGGAAAAATACTCTGCGGCTTCTGTAAGTTCAGAGAGCTTTAAGGAGAGAAGCCAAAAAGTGAGAGCTCTAACAGATCCTGATATGCGTTTTGTGCCTTTCTTTGGGTCAAGTGAGTGGATTCGATTCAACAACATGCATCCAGGAGTATTAGCTGAAAAGTACAATCGTTCCTACCGACCTTATTTTATGGGGCAGGCAGGTGCTGCTTCACTCAGTCAGTATTTTGGGATGCAACAGATCACGTCTGAACTTGAAAATAAACAAGCGGTATTTGTAATCTCTCCACAGTGGTTCACAAAAGAGGATCATGACCCGACTATTTTTCAAACTTATTTTAACAATGATCAGTTGACTGCCTTCTTAGAAAACCAATCTGGGGATGTAGCCACTCAGTATGCGGCTAATAGACTCTTGAAGCAGAATCCAAGCGTACCGATGAAGGGGATTGTTGAGAAGTTAGCTAAGAACGAGCAATTGTCGGACTTTGATCATTCAATCATCACAGCTTCTGCAGAGTTCAATGAAAAACAAGCTGCTCTTTTTGGCCAATTCTCGATTCGAGGTCGATTAAAGTATAAAGATCATATTGAAAAGTATTTGAGCAGTCTCCCAGATCAATTTTCTTATGACGAATTGGAAAATATCGCTCGAAAAGAGGGTGAAGAAATACAACCAATAATGGTTTGGGAATGGAGAACCATTTTTACAATACTCAGTTAAAGAAAGATTTGAAAAAGTGGGAAGGATATCAAAAAAATTACAACTTTCTCATGTCATCTGAGTACAATGATTTGCAGCTAGTGCTCGATCAATTTGCCAAGTCCAAGGTGAATGTGCTCTTTGTTTTTCAACCTGTCAATAAAAAATGGATGGATTATACTGGACTGAGTGAGGAAATGTATCAACATTCTGTCGAAAAAATTCGTTACCAGTTGGAAAGCCAAGGTTTCACCAATATTGCTGATTTCTCAAAAAATGGAGGAGATCCTTACTTTGTTAAGGATACGATTCATATTGGTTGGTTAGGCTGGCTGGCCTTTGATAAGGTTGTAAATCCTTTTTTAAGCAATCCAACAACAGCTCCGAATTACCAAATGAATGACCGATTCTTTAGCCAGGATTGGGCTGATTACGACGGTAATATCAAAGATTTTCAATAAATAGAAAAAGAGAGAGTGGGACAGAAATCGGTAATTCGTTAGAATTCGATTTCGTCGCCCCACCTCCGCACAGTTGAGTAGGGCTGTAAAAGCTGATGAAATCAGCGTAGTAGAGCCACTCAACCACTGCGTCTTGCTCGACAATTCAAAGAAAATTGAGAGGCTAGGACTTTTGTCCCAGCCTCTTTTTTATAAAATGTCGAATATTTCACCCTGAAAAAAGGCTAAAAGTTTCAAAATGATGATAAATAACGTATAATAGTTAAAGAACTATGAAGAGAAAGGGGTTTCAAAATGAAGAAACAGTTCTTATTACCCATCCTATCTACAGCTTTATTAGCTCCAGCCTTCTTAGCTGGACAAGTATACGCTGAAGAAGCAACAACTCCTGCAGCAACTCCAGCTCCGTCGGCGACTCCAGCTCCTGTTGAGAGCCCTGTGGTACCGGAAATTTCGGCAACTTCAGAAGCGATTGCACCTGCAGAAGCTCCGTCAGCTCCTGCTGAATCTCCTAAAAGCGAAGAAAAGGACACTGTTATCTTACACACCAATGATGTCCATGGTCGTATTGTAGAGGAAAAGGGAGTCATTGGAGATGCTAAACTTGCTACTGTAATTGAGCAAGAGCGTGCCAAAAAAGATCAAACAACCTTGGTTGTAGATGCTGGTGATGCCTTCCAAGGGCTACCTATCTCAAACTCATCAAAAGGTGAGGCACGTGCTAAAATTCTCAACGAGATGGATTATGATGCCATGGCTGTAGGAAATCATGAGTTTGATTTCGGTCTTGATGAAGCTAAAAAATACAAAGAAATTTTGAAATTTCCCTTGTTAAGCTCAAATACCTATGTAGATGGTGCTCGTCTCTTTGAAGCTGCTACTATCGTTGACAAGGACAAGAATCGTGAAGGTGATGAGTTTGTTGTCATCGGTGTAACAACACCTGAAACAGCTACTAAAACTCACCCTAAAAATGTGAAAGGGGTAACCTTTACAGAGCCTATTGCTGAAGTTAATAAAGTCGTCGAAGAAATTGAAGCCAAAGCAAAAGCTGAAGGTAAAGACTATAAACACTATGTTGTCCTAGCTCACTTAGGTGTTGACACAACAACACCTGTAGAATGGCGCGGTTCAACACTTGCAGAGGCACTTTCGAAAAATCCTCGTTTGAAGGGTAAGCGTGTTACAGTGATTGATGGTCACTCCCATACTGTAGAATCAACTACATATGGCGACAATGTAACCTATAACCAGACTGGAAGCTATCTCCATAATGTTGGAAGAATCACTTATAAATCACGTCAATTATTAGGAAATCCAAGCCAGATACCTGCTGCAGATGCTAAGAAACTAGAAGCCAATCCAAAGATTGCTGCCATGGTTAAAGAAATTAAAGAAAAGTATGATGCTGAAAATGCAGTAGAAGTGGTTTCGAAGAGTCCAGTTGAGCTTAATGGCGATCGTGAAAATGTTCGTGTCCGTGAAACCAACCTAGGAAACGTTGTGGCAGATGCTCTCTATCAATACGGACAGACTGGTTTTAGCCATCCAACAGATATCGCTGTGACCAACGGTGGTGGATTGCGTGAAACGATTGCCAAAGATAAACCAATCACTAAGGGAAATGTTATCGCCGTTTTACCGTTCGGAAATACCATCACACAAATCCAGGTGACAGGCCAACAAGTCCTTGATATGTTTGAAAAATCACTTGGTTCCATCTTACAAGTCGATAAGGACGGCAAACTGTCTTAGATGAGAATGGTCAACCATTGCTAGAGCCAAGCGGAGGTTTCTTACAAGTTTCAGGTGTCAAGGTTTACTATGATACAAACCTACCTTCAGGTAAACGTGTCTTGGCTGTTCAGGTTAAGAATCATACAAACGGTGCCTATGAAAAGCTAGAACTATCAAAAACTTACTACCTAACAACCAATGACTTCTTGGCTGCAGGTGGAGATGGTTATAGCATGCTTGGTGGTGTTCGAGAAGAAGGACCGTCAATGGATGCGGCCTTTGAAGACTACCTCAAGACGGCTGACTTGTTGCAATATGAGAAAGTAAATCCAAACTCAAGAACCATTTCTGTAGATTCTAAGACCTTCAAGCTTGACGCAGATACAAGCAGAGAGCAGGAACCAGGAGAGGCTGCTAAAGATGAAAAAAAGTCAACCATCTCAAACCAATACTGTTAAGGTTGCTTATCAATCAGGAGACAAATACACCAACAAGGCTACAGTTTCAGAAAAACTACTTCCAAATACAGGTAGTGAGCAGTCTATTTTCATGACAGTTCTTGGAATGTTCCTAGGGATAACTGCTCTATGGACTAGCCGTAAACAAGAGAATTAATTTCATAAGATGAAAACACATTGGGTGTTTTCATCTTTTTTCTTGACACTTTTCTTGGATGTGATATACTTAACTAGTAAACAAATAGACTAAAGGTCCTGTAATAATGGAAAAACTGTTCGAAGAAAGGGGCAAATCATGAGAGAATTAGCAACGGAAATTGATCATTTTTTAAATGAAGTTATTCTGAAAGCCGAAAATCAGCATGAAATTTTGATTGGTCATTGCACGAGTGAAGTGGCTTTGACCAATACCCAGGAGCATATCCTCATGCTCTTATCAGAAGAATCATTGACCAATTCTGAGTTGGCACGTCGCCTTAATGTCAGTCAAGCGGCTGTTACCAAGGCTATTAAGTCTTTGATTAAAGAGGGGATGCTGGAAACGTCTAAGGATCCTAAGGATGCTCGAGTGATTTTTATCAATTGACAGACCTCGCTCGACCGATTGCCGAGGAACATCACCATCATCATGAACACACCCTCTCAACGTATGAACAAGTTGCAAGTCAATTCTCAGCTGAGGAGCAACAAATTATTCAGCGGTTTTTAACTGCTTTAGTAGGAGAAATCAAGTAATGAGATACATCACAGTAGAGGATTTGTCCTTCTATTATGACAAGGAACCTGTGCTTGAGCATATCAACTATAGTGTTGATAGTGGGGAGTTTGTCACGCTCACGGGAGAAAATGGAGCCGCCAAGACGACTTTGATCAAGGCCAGTCTGGGTATTTTGCAACCAAGATTTGGTAAAGTGACCATTTCAAAGACCAACACTCGTGGGACAAAATTAAGAATTGCCTACCTTCCTCAACAGATTGCCAGTTTTAATGCAGGTTTTCCAAGTACTGTTTATGAATTTGTCAAATCAGGTCGTTATCCAAGAAAGGGCTGGTTCCGTCGTTTGAATGCTCATGATGAGGAACATATCAAGGCTAGTTTAAACTCGGTTGGCATGTGGGAACATCGAGATAAACGCATTGGCTCTCTCTCTGGTGGGCAAAAGCAGAGGGCTGTTATCGCACGTATGTTTGCTTCGGATCCAGATATTTTTATCTTGGATGAGCCAACGACTGGGATGGACGTTGGTACCAAGAATGAATTTTACGAGCTCATGCACCATAGTGCCCACCATCATGGCAAGGCTGTTTTGATGATTACTCATGACCCAGAAGAAGTCAAAGACTATGCAGATCGCAACATTCACCTGGTTAGAGACCAAGATTCGCCATGGCGTTGCTTCAATGTTCATGAGAGTGACCAGGAGGTGGACCATGCTTAATCTACTGTCTTATGATTTTATGCAGCGAGCCTTTTTGGCAGTTATTGCCATGAGCCTCTTTTCACCAGTTCTTGGGACTTTTCTCATCTTGCGCCGTCAAAGTCTCATGAGTGATACTCTCAGCCACGTCTCGCTTTCGGGTGTTGCCTTTGGCTTGGTTTTGGGGATTTCTCCGACCATCTCAACCATTGCCATTGTCTTGATTGCGGCGGTATTCCTTGAATACTTGCGTACGGTTTATAAAAGCTTTATGGAGATTGGGACAGCCATTCTCATGTCTACAGGACTTGCAGTTTCACTTATTGTGATGAGTAAGGGGAAGAGCTCTAGTTCTATGAGTCTGGATCAGTACCTTTTTGGTTCTATCGTGACCATTAGTCAAGAACAGGTCATTGGGCTCTTTGTCATTGCAGCGGTAGTGTTAATCTTGACCTTCCTCTTTTTAAGGCCTATGTATATTCTAACTTTTGACGAGGATACAGCTTTTGTAGATGGCCTTCCAGTACGTTCTATGTCTATCCTCTTTAACATGGTAACTGGTGTGGCGATCGCCCTTATGATCCCAGCTGCGGGTGCGCTTTTAGTATCGACCATCATGGTCTTACCAGCAAGTATTGCTTTGCGTCTAGGGAAAAACTTTAGTTCTGTGATGATTCTTGCTAGCGTCATTGGTTTTCTAGGCATGGTTGCGGGACTCTATATTTCCTATTATGCAGAGACGCCTCCTAGTGCAAGTATCACCATTATCTTTGTAGTTGTCTTTTTAGTAGTCAGCTTACTTAAACGTTATATCAAATAGGAGAAGTAAATGAAAAAACTAAGTCTAGTTTTGGCAAGCCTTATGATAGTCTTTTTAGTCGCTTGTTCCAATCAAAAACAAGCAGACGGAAAATTAAATATCGTCACAACTTTCTACCCTGTCTACGAATTTACCAAACAAGTAGCAGGGGACACAGCCAATGTCGAACTCTTAATCGGGGCTGGAACAGAGCCACATGACTATGAGCCATCACCTAAGGCAGTCGCTAAAAATCCAAGATGCTGATGCTTTTTGTTTATGAAAATGAAAACATGGAAACTTGGGTTCCGAAGCTTTTAGAATCTCTAGATGCGAAAAAAAGTAAAAAAACGATTAAAGCTACTGGAGATATGCTGCTTCTTCCAGGAAGTGAAGAAGAGGAAGACCATGACCATGGTGAAGAAGGTCATCATCACGAGTATGACCCTCATGTATGGTTGTCTCCTGCGCGTGCCATTAAGCTGGTAGAACACATCCGTGATAGTCTTTCGGCTGACTATCCAGATAAGAAGGCGACTTTTTGAGCAAAAATGCCGCTGCCTACATCGAAAAAACTACAAGCCTTGGACAAGGCCTATACGGAAGGACTTTTCTAATGCTAAGCAAAAGAGTTTTTGTGACGCAACACGCGGCCTTTCGTTATCTAGCCTTGGATTACGGACTCAATCAAGTTTCTATCTCAGGACTTTCACCAGATGCTGAGCCGTCAGCAAGCCGCTTGGCAGAATTGACCGAGTACATCAATAAAAACCAAAAATCTCTTATATCTACTTTGAAGAAAAATGCTTCTCAAGCCCTAGCGAATACTCTCTCAAAAAGAAACAGGAGTGAAGTTAGATGTTCTGAATCCTCTTGAAAGCTTGACCGAAGAGGACATGAAGGCCGGAGAAAACTATGTCTCTGTCATGGAGAAAAACCTCAAGGCACTCAAACAGACAACTGATCAGGCAGGAGCAGAGATTGAACCAGAAAAAGGTAGAGGAAACTAAAAACCGTTCAAAATGGCTACTTTGAGGATGCAGATGTTAAGGACCGTACCCTAAGTGATTATGCTGGCAACTGGCAGTCTGTCTATCCTTGCCTTGAGGATGGGACTCTTGACCAAGTATTTGACTACAAGGCTAAATTGACTGGAAAGATGACCAAGGATGAGTACAAGGCCTACTATCAAAAAGGTTACCAAACAGATGTAAGCAAGATTAACATTACAGATAATACGATGGAATTCATCCAAGGAGACCAAAGTAAGAAATATACTTACAAGTATGTCGGCAAGAAAATCTTGACCTATAAGAAAGGAAATCGTGGAGTCCGTTACCTCTTTGAAGCAACAGATGCAGACGCCGGACAATTCAAGTATGTTCAGTTTAGCGACCACAATATCGCTCCGGTCAAGGCAGAACATTTCCATATCTTCTTTGGAGGCACTAGCCAAGAAGCCCTCTTTGAAGAGATGGACAACTGGCCAACCTACTATCCAGATGGCTTATCAGGTCAGGAAATCGCCCAAGAAATGTTGGCTCATTAAAGCGAAACAATCCTTCCTACATGGGGAGGATTTTTCTTGTTTTATCAGCGTTGAGCATCTGGATTGACATTGGCTGAGAAAGGAGTACAATAGATGTAATAAAAACAGTTACAACAAAGAGAGGTTTTCTATGGTTTACCAATATAATAGTCAGATTCATTTGGCCGAGGTGGCTTTAAATGTAAAGGATTTAGAAAGTCAGACCGCATTTTATCATCAGTTGCTCGGCTTGGAGATATTTAGTCAGTCGAAAGGAGAGGCACTTTGGGCGCTGGAGACAAAGCTCTTGTTAAACTGATCAAGACAGATGATACGAGTAATCCCAAACAGACTTACGGACTTTATCACATGGCTCTCCTTTTACCGAGTCGAGAAGATTTGGCCAATGTATTTAAACATTTGTTAGATCTCAAGATTCCACTAGTAGGTGGAGCTGATCATGGTTATAGCGAAGCTATCTATCTAGAAGATTTAGAGGGCAATGGCATTGAACTCTACAGAGACAAGCCTGTGACTGAGTGGGATATTCGTGAGGACGGGCGAATTATTGGGGTGACAGAAGAGCTGTCCGCCCAAGATATCTATGAACTAGGCAAAGAACTGGATCCTTTTGTCATTGCTAGTGGCACTCGTATGGGGCATGTTCACCTATCTGTAAAAAACAGCCGAGAAGCGAGTGCGTTCTATCAAGAGTCTCTAGGTCTTGAGGATAAATTCACCATTCCACATGCCAGTTGGATAGCTTCAGGGGATTATCATCACCACTTGGCCGTCAATGAATGGGGTGGTAAAAACTTAGCTCCTCATGAGAATGGAATGGCAGGTCTTGCTTACTATGTGGTTGAAGTTGAGAACAAGGAGGAATTATTAAAAGTATTTGCTCAATCTCAAACTAGCAAGGTCTTAACTCAGTGGCTTTCGTCTGCGGAGTTTAGTGTGACTGACAAAGATGGAATTGTTACGCGAGTCAGAGTAGGGAATTAGAAAAGAGCGGTTCAGTCTACCTTGTCAGTAGTTTGAACTGCTCTTTTTTCTAGTTAGATTTCTCGAGGATGAAAAGCTCTTTTGTTGCGTACGTACTTTCCTTATATCCTAATTCTTCATAGCTTGCGATTATAGGATCATAAACATCGTTTTTCCCTTTTTGTTCTCGTGGAATTACGACATAATCAATTAACGGATCAGCTTTCCTCTGATTGTGGTAGAAAATATCGTAAAGGGCTTGGTGTTTTCTAAGTGCAGGTGTATACCCTCCTTCTGTCACAATAGAAGCATTTTCTGGTAGAATTTCTAGACCATATTTGATTGCTTCAAATTTCTCTTTATTCTGTTGATAATAGCCAATGTTGGAGGACCAACTTTGAGTAAGGCGATGAAGAATAGTACCAGAAAAAATCATGCCAACAAAAATAAATGAAATCACCATTTTTTCGTTAATGTATTTGTGCAATTTTAAATCTTCTAAAGCTAGCAAGGCCATTATGAAGAGTAAGGCTCCACTACCATAACTATATTGAAAACCGATGTCGTATTGATAAGGCCAATCCGGCAATAAATTAATAACTACTAAAGGTAGAGCCAAAAAATAGGTTGACCAATTGCGTTGCAATAGTGGTAGGAAACACAAAGGAGCTAACATCAGGAACAGATAGCCTAGTTTTTTTGCCATGAATAAATGACTGATGGCGAAACTTGGGTGAAGAACTAAATTTTTAAATACGGCTAAAATACCATTTTCATCTTTTAGTAAGAAGGCATCAAATCGTGAGACCATTCCACCTTCTCCAAATTTGCTTAGGATCAACAATGCTAGGGCAAAGTATAGAAGTGGCAGAAGAAATTCAGTTAGGACCAGCCATTGTTTTGTTTTGTTTGTTAAATTGAAACGATTTTGAGTTAAGAAATACATACCTAAGCTAATAACATAGATAAAAGCATCTTCTTTCACAAGTAATAGTAAAATAGTCGAAATGAGAATACCCCACTTCTTCTCACTCACTATAAAATAGAATACCCAAAAAATCAAAGGAACTAAAAAACAATTTTCGTGCAGTGATAACCTCCTGCAGTAGTTAATACAGGTAAAAGCACGAACCAAAGGACTGTTAAAATGTTTGCCAATTTCGATAGATTCAATTTGGATAGGAGTAATCTTAAAGGAATAACTGCAGAGAATACAACCCAAATTTGTAGCACTTCTAATGTTTCAACATGGGGGAAAAGTTTATAAAAGGGTAACATTAGATAGAAAATCGGAGAAATATGAACTGCAAAGTGAGATAAGACTCGATCACGTTCGAGTGTTGTGATGGCGGTCAAGTCGGTACTCATCCGATGAAACATCTGTGAGAATAGTCCAATATCAAAGGTAGAACCATCAAAGGTTTTCACTTTATAAACAAAAACGACTGATAGATAGACTATATAGAGAGCGGCTAGTGAAAAAATAGCATAGCATAGTAATTTTCTGTAGCGTTCTAAGTATCGCTGAATAGGAGAGTTATGGATAAAAAGAAGGATGGTTCCCGAAAGCAAACTAGCAAAGATGACTGCCCAAATAATAATGTTAAATCGAGTGTCTGCTAGATTGAAAGCATGAAACTCAAGTGCTGTATCTTGGAAGTTTGAATTAAGCAACGTTAGTAGACGAGGTGTTGTAAATAAAATGACTAGTAGATACAGAAATGAAAATTTTTCTTTTCTGAGAAAACTGCCAATATATAATACTAATGTCAGAAATAGCAAACCAAGGGATAAGAAAAAAGACATGCTCTTATAAATAGCAATAAATAATACAATGTTCAATAATAAAGTATTAACTATGGAAATACTTAATGCAGGAATTTTCTTAGCAAAAAGAACCAAAGCAGCCCCAACTATAAAAAAGGTTCCTGATATTATAGGCGAGACCGGAGCTAAGGCGAGAAATACATCGTGTGGTGTTGAAATTAACAATTCAATCAAAATCATCAGAAGATAGGCCCCGAGTATACAAGACAAGTAATACATTCGTTGCTCTATTAAGTTAGTTAAAACTCGTTTCATTTTATAAACTCCTCCAACTAGTATTTTATCATAAAAAAGTATTTTCTTTTGGCTTATGATTGATTTTTATATGATTTAGGATTGCATTTAAAACATCTTTCACAATTCTCGAAGAACTACTCAACGTACTTCTCAGTTAGCATTTTTTAAATCAAAAATAAAAGAAAACATGAAAATATGAAAACTCCCTTTTCAGAAAACAAACCACTTCTATACTAAAGAAAGAAAAAATGGTTCAAAGGTCTTGAAAAATCAGAGAAAATCAGGTATAATATGAGTAATCATTTGTCGTAGGTTTTGTCTGAAATATTGTCCAGACAAGGCTCACAGCAGTTAAATCTCCTGAAAAAAGTCGGATTTAACTGCTCTTTTTGTGCTTTTTTTCGGCATTTTTTGCATCTGTAACAGACATTTAAAGATTCTGAAAATTAGTCAAAGGGGATAAGTTGATAGGGTTTTTAGAACCATTTAACGATATTTATTTGCTTAGGTAACTAAGCTTGGAACTTTATTTACAAAGGAGAATCATCTTGGCAGGACATGACGTTCAATACGGGAAACATCGTACCCGTCGTAGTTTTTCAAGAATTAAAGAAGTTCTTGACTTACCAAATTTGATTGAAATTCAAACTGATTCATTCAAAGATTTCCTAGACCATGGTCTGAAGGAAGTGTTTGAAGATGTATTGCCAATTTCAAACTTCACAGACACAATGGAGTTGGAATTTGTTGGCTACGAAATCAAAGAACCTAAATATACGCTTGAAGAGGCTCGTATCCATGATGCTAGTTATTCAGCACCAATCTTTGTAACTTTCCGCTTGATTAACAAAGAGACTGGTGAAATCAAAACTCAAGAAGTTTTCTTTGGGGATTTCCCAATCATGACTGAGATGGGTACCTTCATCATCAACGGTGGTGAGCGTATTATCGTATCACAGTTGGTGCGTTCACCAGGTGTTTACTTTAATGATAAAGTAGACAAAAACGGTAAAGTGGGCTACGGTTCGACTGTTATCCCTAACCGTGGAGCTTGGTTGGAACTTGAAAGCGACTCAAAAGACATCGCCTATACTCGTATCGACCGTACTCGTAAAATTCCATTTACGACTTTGGTTCGTGCACTTGGTTTCTCAGGCGATGACGAAATCTTTGATATCTTTGGGGACAGCGAATTGGTTCGCAACACTGTTGAAAAAGATATCCATAAAAACCCAATGGACTCTCGTACAGACGAAGCTTTGAAAGAAATTTATGAGCGTCTTCGTCCAGGTGAACCAAAAACTGCTGAGAGTTCACGTACTTTGCTCGTAGCTCGTTTCTTCGACCCACGTCGTTATGACTTGGCAGCCGTTGGACGCTACAAGATTAACAAGAAATTAAATATTAAAACTCGTTTGCTCAACCAAACAATCGCTGAACCATTGGTAGACCCAGAAACTGGTGAAATCTTGGTTGAAAAAGATACTGTTATGACTCGTGATGTCATCGAAAGTATCGAAAGTCACTTGGATGGCGATTTGAATAAGATTGTCTACACTCCAAATGACTCAGCTGTTTTGACAGAACCAGTTGTTCTTCAAATTCAAGGTTGTGGCACCAACTGATCCAGACCGTGTTGTAACAATCATCGGAAATGCAAATCCAGATGATAAAGTTCGCACTATCACTCCGGCAGATATCCTTGCCGAAATGAGCTACTTCCTTAACTTGGCTGAAGGCATCGGTCGTATCGATGATATCGACCACCTCGGAAACCGTCGTATTCGTGCCGTTGGTGAATTGCTTGCCAACCAAGTACGTCTTGGACTTTCACGTATGGAACGTAATGTTCGTGAACGTATGTCTGTTCAAGATAACGAAGTATTGACACCTCAACAAATCATTAATATCCGTCCAGTGACTGCGGCGATCAAAGAATTCTTTGGTTCTTCACAATTGTCACAGTTCATGGACCAACACAACCCACTTTCTGAGCTGTCTCACAAACGTCGTTTGTCTGCCTTAGGGCCTGGTGGTTTGACACGTGACCGCGCTGGATATGAAGTGCGTGACGTGCACTACACTCACTATGGTCGTATGTGTCCAATCGAAACACCTGAAGGACCAAACATCGGTTTGATCAACAACTTGTCTTCATACGGACACCTCAACAAGTATGGTTTCATTCAAACACCATACCGTAAAGTTGACCGTGCAACTGGTAAAGTTACCAACGAAATTGTTTGGTTGACTGCCGATGAAGAAGATGAATACACAGTAGCTCAGGCTAACTCTAAATTGAACGCAGATGGAACTTTTGCTGAAAAAGTTGTCATGGGACGTCACCAAGGGGTTAACCAAGAATATCCAGCATCAAGCGTTGATTATATGGACGTTTCTCCTAAACAGGTAGTTGCCGTTGCGACAGCATGTATTCCTTTCTTGGAAAACGATGACTCCAACCGTGCCCTCATGGGAGCCAACATGCAACGTCAGGCTGTTCCGTTGATCGATCCTAAAGCGCCTTTCGTTGGTACTGGTATGGAATACCAAGCAGCCCATGATTCAGGAGCTGCAGTTATTGCACAACATGGTGGTAAGGTTACCTATGCGGATGCGGACAAAGTAGAAGTTCGCCGTGAAGATGGTTCCCTTGATGTTTACCACATCCAAAAATTCCGTCGTTCAAACTCAGGTACTGCTTATAACCAACGTACCCTTGTTCGAGTTGGCGATGTCATCGAAAAAGGTGACTTTATCGCCGACGGACCTTCTATGGAAAAAGGTGAAATGGCGCTTGGACAAAACCCAATCGTTGCCTACATGACATGGGAAGGTTACAACTTTGAGGATGCCGTTATCATGAGCGAACGCTTGGTGAAAGACGATGTTTACACATCTGTTCACCTCGAAGAATACGAATCAGAAACACGCGATACAAAGCTTGGGCCTGAAGAAATCACTCGTGAAATTCCAAACGTTGGTGAAGATGCCCTTAAAGACCTCGACGAAATGGGTATTATCCGTATCGGTGCTGAGGTTAAAGAAGGGGATATCCTTGTAGGTAAAGTCACACCTAAGGGTGAAAAAGACCTTTCTGCTGAAGAACGTCTCTTGCACGCTATCTTCGGAGACAAGTCTCGCGAAGTTCGTGATACTTCCCTTCGTGTACCACACGGTGCCGATGGTGTCGTTCGTGATGTTAAAATCTTTACACGTGCAAACGGTGATGAATTGCAATCTGGTGTCAACATGCTGGTTCGCGTATACATCGCACAAACGTAAGATTAAGGTCGGAGATAAGATGGCCGGACGTCACGGAAACAAAGGGGTTGTCTCTCGTATCGTTCCTGTAGAAGACATGCCTTACCTTCCAGACGGAACTCCAGTCGATATCATGTTGAACCCACTTGGGGTGCCATCACGTATGAATATCGGTCAGGTTATGGAGCTTCACCTTGGTATGGCGGCTCGTACTCTTGGTATTCACATCGCAACACCAGTCTTTGACGGAGCAAGTTCTGAAGATCTTTGGGACACTGTCAAAGAAGCAGGTATGGACAGCGATGCTAAGACAATACTATACGATGGACGTACTGGTGAACCATTTGATAACCGTGTGTCAGTTGGTGTCATGTACATGATCAAACTCCACCACATGGTTGATGATAAATTGCACGCTCGTTCAGTCGGACCATACTCAACCGTTACACAACAACCACTCGGAGGTAAAGCTCAGTTCGGTGGACAACGTTTCGGTGAGATGGAGGTTTGGGCGCTTGAAGCCTATGGTGCGTCAAATGTCCTTCAAGAAATCTTGACTTACAAGTCTGACGATATCAACGGACGTTTGAAAGCTTATGAAGCTATTACAAAAGGAAAACCAATTCCAAAACCAGGTGTTCCAGAATCATTCCGAGTTCTTGTGAAAGAATTGCAATCTCTTGGTCTTGACATGCGTGTCCTTGACGAAGACGATCAAGAAGTGGAACTTCGTGACCTTGATGAAGGAATGGACGAAGATGTCATCCACGTAGATGACCTTGAAAAAGCCCGCGAAAGAGCAGCTCAAGAGGCTAAAGCAGCCTTTGAAGCAGAAGAAAATGCAAAAGCGGAAACAACAGAAGAAGCTGCTGAACAAGAATAAGCAGTTCACTTATAATAGAAAGGGAAGAAATAGTGGTTGATGTAAATCGTTTTAAAAGTATGCAAATCACACTAGCTTCTCCAAGCAAAGTCCGTTCATGGTCTTATGGAGAAGTCAAAAAACCTGAAACAATCAATTACCGTACGTTGAAACCAGAACGTGAAGGACTATTTGACGAAGTGATCTTTGGTCCTACAAAAGACTGGGAATGTGCTTGTGGTAAATACAAACGCATTCGTTACAGAGGGATTGTTTGTGACCGTTGTGGTGTTGAAGTAACGCGTACAAAAGTTCGTCGTGAACGTATGGGACACATCGAGTTAAAGCTCCTGTATCTCATATCTGGTATTTTAAGGGGATTCCAAGCCGTATGGGCTTGACCCTTGACATGAGTCCTCGTGCCCTCGAGGAAGTTATCTACTTCGCAGCTTATGTGGTAATTGATCCTAAGGATACTCCACTTGAGCACAAGTCTATCATGACAGAGCGTGAATACCGTGAACGCTTGCGTGAGTTTGGTCATGGTTCATTCGTTGCCAAGATGGGTGCCGAAGCTATCCAAGACCTCTTGAAACAAGTAGATCTTGAAAAAGAAATTGCTGAACTCAAAGAAGAGTTGAAAACAGCTACTGGACAAAAACGTGTGAAAGCTATCCGTCGTTTGGATGTTTTGGATGCTTTCCACAAGTCTGGAAACAAGCCTGAATGGATGGTTCTTAACATCCTTCCAGTTATTCCACCAGATCTTCGTCCAATGTTGCAGTTGGATGGTGGCCGTTTTGCCTCATCTGACTTGAACGACCTTTACCGTCGTGTTATTAACCGTAACAATCGTTTGGCTCGTTTGCTTGAGTTAAACGCGCCAGGTATCATCGTTCAAAATGAGAAGCGTATGCTTCAAGAAGCGGTTGACGCTTTGATTGACAATGGCCGTCGTGGTCGTCCAATTACAGGACCAGGTAGCCGTCCACTGAAATCATTGAGCCATATGCTCAAAGGGAAACAAGGACGCTTCCGTCAAAACTTGCTCGGTAAACGTGTTGACTTCTCAGGACGTTCCGTTATCGCCGTTGGTCCAACTCTTAAGATGTACCAATGTGGTGTGCCACGTGAAATGGCAATCGAGCTCTTTAAACCATTCGTTATGCGTGAAATCGTTGCGCGCGATATCGTTCAAACGTTAAAGCGGCTAAACGCTTGGTAGAACGTGGAGATGAACGTATCTGGGATATCCTGGAAGAAGTGATCAAAGAACACCCAGTACTTTTGAACCGCGCACCTACTCTTCACCGTTTGGGTATCCAAGCCTTTGAACCTGTCTTGATTGACGGTAAAGCCCTTCGCTTGCACCCGCTTGTCTGTGAAGCCTACAATGCCGACTTTGACGGTGACCAAATGGCCATCCACGTACCACTTTCAGAAGAAGCCCAAGCAGAAGCTCGTATCTTGATGCTTGCTGCTGAGCATATCTTGAACCCTAAAGATGGTAAACCAGTTGTTACTCCATCTCAGGACATGGTTTTGGGTAACTACTACTTGACTATGGAAGAAGCTGGTCGTGAAGGTGAAGGTATGGTCTTCAAGGACCGTGACGAAGCTGTCATGGCTTACCGTAATGGTTATGTTCACCTCCACTCACGTGTTGGTATCGCAACAGATAGCTTGAACAAACCATGGACAGAAGAGCAAAAACACAAAATCTTGCTTACAACTGTAGGTAAAATCCTCTTCAACGATATCATGCCAGAAGGACTACCTTACTTGCAAGAGCCGACAAACGCTAACTTGACAGAAGGTGTTCCGGCTAAGTACTTCTTGCCATTAGGTGGAAATATCAAGGAAGCTATTGAAGGACTTGAAATCAACCCACCATTCAAGAAGAAAAACCTTGGAAATATCATCGCTGAAATCTTCAAACGTTTCCGTACGACAGAAACATCTGCCCTACTTGACCGCATGAAGAACCTCGGTTACCACCATTCAACTCTTGCAGGTTTGACAGTGGGTATTGCCGATATTCCAGTCGTTGAAGACAAGGCTGAAATCATCGAAGAATCACACAAACGTGTAGAACAAATCACAAAACAATTCCGTCGTGGTATGATCACAGAGGATGAACGCTACAATGCTGTTACAGCTGAATGGCGTGCTGCCCGTGAAAAACTCGAGAAACGTTTGGTTGCCAACCAAGATCCTAAGAACCCTATCGTTATGATGATGGACTCTGGAGCCCGTGGTAACATCTCAAACTTCTCACAGCTTGCCGGTATGCGTGGTCTGATGGCTGCTCCGAACGGACGTATCATGGAATTGCCAATCCTTTCAAACTTCCGCGAAGGTTTGTCAGTACTCGAATGTTCTTCTCAACTCACGGTGCCCGTAAAGGTATGACCGATACAGCCCTTAAGACAGCCGACTCAGGTTACTTGACTCGTCGTTTGGTTGACGTTGCCCAAGACGTTATCATTCGTGAGGATGACTGTGGAACTGACCGTGGTCTCTTGATCCGTTCTATTACTGAAGGTAAAGAGATGATTGAGTCTCTCGAAGAACGTCTCAATGGTCGTTACACTAAGAAAACTGTTAAACACCCAGAAACTGGTGCAGTTATCATTGGTCCAAATGAATTGATTACAGAAGACAAGGCGCGTGAAATCGTCAATGCTGGTGTTGAAGAAGTGACTATCCGCTCTGTATTTACATGTAACACTCGTCATGGTGTCTGCCGTCACTGTTACGGTATCAACTTGGCGACTGGTGATGCGGTTGAAGTTGGTGAAGCAGTTGGTACAATCGCTGCCCAATCTATCGGGGAACCTGGTACACAGCTTACAATGCGTACCTTCCACACGGGTGGGGTTGCCTCAAATACCGATATCACTCAGGGTCTTCCTCGTGTCCAAGAAATCTTTGAAGCCCGCAATCCTAAAGGGGGAAGCGGTCATCACAGAAGTCAAAGGGGAAGTTACAGCAATCGAAGAAGATGCTTCAACTCGTACCAAGAAAGTCTTCGTTAAAGGTGAAACTGGAGAAGGCGAATACGTGGTACCATTTACAGCCCGTATGCGTGTCCAAGTTGGAGATCAAATCTCTCGTGGTGCAGCATTGACAGAAGGTTCTATCCAACCAAAACGTCTCCTTGCTGTACGTGATGTCTTGTCAGTTGAAACTTACCTCCTCGGTGAAGTACAAAAAGTTTACCGTAGCCAAGGGGTAGAAATCGGTGACAAACACATCGAGGTAATGGTTCGTCAAATGATCCGTAAAGTCCGTGTCATGGATCCAGGGGATACAGACCTTCTCATGGGTACTCTCATGGATATCAACGACTTTACAGATGCAAACAAAGATGTTCTTATCGCAGGTGGTGTTCCAGCAACTGGTCGCCCAGTCCTTATGGGAATCACCAAAGCCTCACTTGAAACAAATAGTTTCTTGTCAGCTGCTTCCTTCCAGGAAACAACTCGTGTCCTTACAGATGCGGCTATCCGTGGTAAGAAAGACCATCTCCTTGGTCTCAAGGAAAATGTTATCATCGGTAAATCATCCCAGCTGGTACTGGTATGGCTCGCTACCGTAACCTTGAACCACAAGCAGTCAACGAAGAGTCACTCCTTGCAGATTCACAAGAAGAGCAAGTGGATGCCCAAGTCGAGACTGTTGAAACAAGTGAATAAACCGATTTATCCAAAAGAGGGGATTTCCCTCTTTTGGTGTGTATAGGTAATGAAAACGTAATGCATATTTTCTTGAAAAAATGGAATAAATGCATATTAGTTTCAACTTTCAAAATAATAAGCATAATGCTTGGTTTTTAAGTACAATAGTGCTAAAATAGAAGCGTTGCATGTTTAGGGTTTTGAAAAAAACAATGCATAAAATATAACAATATATACACTCCCGAAAGGGTGATGGAGGTAAATCATGAAAAATGATCTGTTTAACGACCGAATTAGTCGATTCTCGATCCGTAAGCTTCATGTAGGAGTTTGCTCGGTCTTACTCGGAACGTTGGTAATGCTCGGAACTGCTACAGGTGTCGGAGCTGATGAAGTAACTGAAGAAAAACAAGCTGACGGAGTTGCGGCTACAACAGAAGTAGACAAAGCTGAAGCTCCTGTAACTACAGAAGCAGCACCTGCTAAAGAAGTAACTTATAAAGCAGAAGCAGCACCTGCAGTTTCTACTGAAGTAAAACCTGAGCTAAATAGCGAAAAATTGGCAGCTTACGTTGCTGAAATTGAAGCAAACGTGGCAAATGGTAAATACAGCAACAAGACAGACGAGAGTGTTGAAATTCTTAAGGTAGGTCTTGCTAATGCTAAAAATGCACTTACTTCTGCTACAAGTCAAGCTGAATTGGACGCAGCTTACCAATCACTTGTAACTATTGTCAATTCTAAACTTAAAAACAAAGAAAAAGCTGTAGCCGAAGAAAAAGTAGCAGCTACTGAAAAGACAGAAGCCACTACAGGTAAACCTGCAGAAAACACAAAGCCAGCTGAAGGTACTAACGCAATCGCAAATACAGGGAAAAATGACCCTCGTAATGGTAAAGAGATTGACAAGAATACTGCCTTCCGTGCAGATGCTGCAGCAGCTACTGGAATTGGTGCAGATGTTGAAGACGCAACTTCAACTCCAAAGGTAGAAAAACCTGGCTTTACAACAGATATTGATGCCAAATCTATGACTAGCCAGATTACTTGGTTGGACTTTGGAGATGTAGCCAACTGGACAGGGGCAAAAAAAGTCATGGTTCCTAAAAATGACCAATTTCCTGATAAAGATTTAGAAGAAAAATTAGCTCTTCAAGTTGGCGCTACCTATACCAAGGAAATCATGCCTGGCTATGTAGTTACGGTAAAAGTTAAATCTTTGAAACCATTCCAAGCGACTGAAATCTATAAAAAACGGATGGAAGAGCAAGGGGCTACAGAAGCTGAAAAAGCAACCTATGATCCAAATGCAAAAAATGGCTATGTAAAGGGTGTTACTTCAACAGGGGCTAAAAAAGCTTTTAACGATGGCACGGAAGCCGACGTTGTCGCTGATGCTCAAAATAATTGGACTGAAATTAAACTTGAAAACGTTGATACGAAAACCAAGAAGACTACCATGAGTTCAGCTATGAATGGTGGGAATATTGGGGTTCAGTTTGAAATCTCTGCAACCTTCCGTGGCAAGAAAGTGAAGCCGGCTGTTGTCATGGCTGATGGAGAGTCTGCTAACCCTGGTGAATTTGTTATGTTCACTACCAACGGACAAGGTTGGCAGCACATTGGGGAATGGAAGAAATTTAATAAACCAGCCACTTCTGTTCCTTATCAACCACAAGATACAGACAACCTTTTTGGGACCTAAACCTAAATATAATAACATTAACCTAAGACAACTTCGTGATTCTACTGAAGTTGGACCAGAAAAGAAACCAGTAGCTTGGAAATATTTCGGAAATCCTGACCAAGTTACAGGTGGTCTAGGAACTGGTGTCTTTGGACCAAATATTTCTGAAGGTAATTACACAGTTCCACTCGTAATGACGCGTGGAGCATCTGAAGTGGGACTTTATATCGCTTCAGGTGGTAAACAGTCTGCTATGCTAGGATTCTTCCCACTTGATGAAGGGGATGCTCCTGAGTCATATGGTAAAGCAGTCCATACTATTGCAACTGTTGACGGTGTTACTGGAGCTAAAGTAAATCAACCGTATCTTGGTAGCGTAAGCCCAGATATGGATGAAAACACTACTCAAGACTGGTTCGGTGATGATAAGACAACTACAGCCGATGAAGGAATTGATCAATTGCTTCCGGATAATCTCAAAGGGACAACCAATGAGATGATCAAGATGGACCGTACACGCCCAGGTAACTACAAAATGTCAGTTCAAGCCCATTTAGACGGAGCTAAAGAAGCTTATATCTATGGTTGGGTAGACTTTAACCAAAATGGTAAATTCGACGAAGATGAACGCTCTAATCTTGCAACAGTGACCCAAGATGGGACAGTCGAGTTGACCTTTGCAAACAGCAAGACTTACATCGATCCTAGCGTTAATGAACTAGGTGCTCGTGTCCGTATCGCTAAGAAAGCGAACGAGATCGAAAGCCCAACTGGTATGGCCTTCTCAGGGGAAGTAGAAGACTTCAAGACTCAAATCACCCACCCACCTAAGGGGAATTCAAGGAAACTTCTGGTCCTCAAGCTACTAAACAAACAGCAACAGTAACCTTTACAGCACGTGGAGAGCACAAGTATCAACGTAACTCTCAGGCAGTCATCGACGAAACTGTAGAACCATACATCGTTGATAAAGATGGTAACCGTGCAACTCTTGATGCAGATGGTTACTATGTCGTTCCAGGTCAAGGTAAATACAAGATCACTGCCAACGGTAAAGACGTAGACGTTGAGTTTATCCCAGAAGATAACTTCCTAGGAACTGCAGATGGTATCTCTATCCGTCGTGTAGATAACAATGGTTACGATACGGGTTGGTCATCAAAATTCCCAGACAAAGAACCAAACATTAATGGTCAGTTGAATACTATGGATGGTCAATACGTTCCAACAGTCACTCCGATTGAAATCGAAGGGGTTGACAAGACATCGACTGATGTGCAAGGTGCAACTCAAAAAGAAACACCAACCTTTAACACAACTGCTACTAACTTAAATGGTGATAAGATTGCAGTCACTCCAAGCGCAGAATATCCTGCTAAGTTGGTAGACCCAGCAACTGGTCGTACTACTGATGAGACATCTGTAACAGTAGCTGGAGAAGGAACATACACGATCAATCCTTCAACAGGTGAAGTAACCTTCACTCCAGAACCAAGCTTTGTAGGAACAGCTAAAGGCATTGAAGTTACATTGTCAGCACCAGTTGGTCGAAACAAAGATGGTAAGGTTCAAGAGGAGTACATTAAGACTGCTACGGCTAAGTACACTCCAACTGTAACTCCAATTACAATCACACCAACAGACAAAGTTTCTGAGGACATCCAAAACGTTCCACAAACTCAAACTCCTACATTTGAGTTGAGCAACGATAAGACTGCGAAATCACAAGTAAGAAATTGGTAGACCCAGCAACTGGTCAACCTACTGATGAAACTACTGTGACTGTTCCAGGAGAAGGAACTTACACTATTGATCCTACTACAGGAGCGGTAACTTTCACTCCAGAACCAGACTTTGTCGGAAAAGCTAAAGGCGTTAAGGTTCAAGCAACTGCAACTATTACAAACGCCAAAGGTGAAACTTCAACAATCACTGCTGAAGCAAGCTACACACCAACTGTAAAATCAGCTGCTCCAACAGCTAAACCAGCTACATCTAAAGATATCCAAGGTGCGACTCAAACAGGAACACCAACATTTGCAGGTTCAACTGTTACTGTAAACGGTGAAGAAAAAGCTATCACTATTAAAGATAACAGCTACACACTTTTGGATAAAGATGGTAATGAAGTTACAACTACAACAGCTTATGCTGAAGATGGAACAACACCAATCGGTACATTCACAATCGACCCAGCAACTGGTACTGTAACATTCACACCAACTGATAAATCTTATACAGGTAAAGTAACACCAGTTAAGGTTCAAGCTGAAAGCTCAAACGGAATCAAGGTTGATACAACTTACACACCTGAGATTGTTCCAGTGACACCAACTGCAACACCAGCTGAAACAACAGACATCCAAGGCGCAACTCAAAAAGGTAAGCCTGAATTCAAGGGTGGAACTGTTACAGTTGATGGAGTAGAAAAAACTGTTCCAATCAACGAAGATGTTCCAGCAACATTTGAAGATGGTTCAACAACTAAGACAGTTGAAGGTGTTGGTACTTACACAGTAGCACCAGACGGAACAGTAACATTTGTTCCTGAAAAATCATTTGTTGGTAAAGCTCCATCAGTTACAGTTGTTCGTGAAGATATGAACGGAACAAAAGCTTCTTCAACTTACACACCAACAGTAACACCAGTAACACCAACAGCTGAAGATGCTACTTCAACTGATAAACAAGGTCAAACACAATCAGGTAAACCAACATTCACACCAGGTAACTCAAACGTACCAATGGATGATGATGTTCCAGCAACATTCGAAGATGGTTCAACAACTAAGACTATCCCAGGTGAAGGAACATACACAGTAGCTCCAGACGGAACAGTAACCTTCGTACCAGAAAAATCATTTACAGGAACAGGAACAGGCGTGACTGTTAAACGTGTAGATAAGAACGGTACCCCAGTAACAGCTAAGTACACACCAACTGTTACACCAGTAACACCAACTGCAACTCCAGCTGAATCAGTTGCACCTCAAGGTGTGGTTCAAACTGGTACTGTTACATTCACAGAAGGTGACCCAGTTGCACCAATCGACAAGGATACCATTACTCTTCTTGACGAAAATGGCAAACCAGCTACATCAGTAGTTGCTAAATCACCAGAAGGTAAAGAAATCGGTACTTTCACAGTTGATAAAGAAACAGGTGTTGTAACATTCACACCAACTGACAAGTCATACTCAGGTGATGTTGTTCCAGTCAAGGTTCAAGCTAAAGATGCTAACGGTACTGCTGTAGAAACAACTTACACACCTAAGATTACTCCAGTAGTTCCAACAGGTGAAGATGTTACATCAACAGATATCCAAGGTAAGACACAAACAGGTAAACCTAAGTTTACAGAAGGTGATCCAAGTGTACCAATGGATGACGATGTTCCAGCAACATTTGAAGATGGTTCAACAACTAAGACTATCCCAGGTGAAGGAACATACACAGTAGCACCAGACGGAACTGTTACATTCGTACCAGAAAAATCATTCACAGGTACAGGCACAGGCGTGACTGTTAAACGTGTAGATAAGAATGGTACACCAGTAACAGCTAAGTACACACCAACTGTTACACCTATCACACCAACAGCAGAACCAGTTACATCAACAGATATCCAAGGTAAGACACAAACAGGTAAACCAACATTCACACCAGGTAACCCAGATGTACCGATGGATGACGATACACCTGCAACCTTCGAAGATGGTTCAACAACTAAGGTAATTCCAGGTGAAGGAACATACACAGTTGCACCAGATGGAACTGTAACATTCGTACCAGAAAAATCATTCACAGGAACAGGCACAGGCGTGACTGTTAAACGTGTAGATAAGAACGGTACACCGGTAACAGCTAAGTACACACCAACTGTTACACCTATCACACCAACAGCAGAACCAGTAACATCAACAGATATTCAAGGTCAAACACAAACAGGCAAACCAACATTCACACCAGGTAACTCAGACGTACCGATGGATGATGATACACCTGCAACCTTCGAAGATGGTTCAACAACTAAGACTATCCCAGGTGAAGGAACATACACAGTAGCACCAGATGGAACTGTAACATTCGTACCAGAAAAATCATTCACAGGAACAGGAACAGGCGTGACTGTTAAACGTGTAGATAAGAATGGTACACCAGTAACAGCTAAGTACACACCAACTGTTACACCAGTAACACCAACAGCAGAACCAGCTACAACTATTGGACCAAAAGGTAAAGAACAGTCTGGTAAACCAACATTCAAGGAAGGCGATAGCCGTGTTCCAATGAATGATGACGTTCCAGCAACATTTGACGATGGTTCAACAACTAAGACTATTCCAGGTGTTGGTACTTACACAGTAGCACCAGACGGAACAGTAACCTTCAAACCAGAACCTGAATTTACAGGAACAGCTCCATCAGTTACAGTTGTTCGTGAAGATATGAACGGAACAAAAGCTTCTGCAACATACACACCAACAGTAACACCAGTTACTACGTTTGTAGATAAAGAAGGTAAAGCAATTCCAGGATATCCAACGGAAGACGGCGAAAATCCTAAGAAAGATATTCCAGGATACCGCTTCGTAGAGACTAAGAAACTTCCAAACGGCGACACAGAACATGTCTACGAAAAAGTGAAGACTAGCCACAAGGATAAAGACGGAAATGAAATTCCAGGATATCCAACAGAAGACGGTGAAAATCCTAAGAAAGATATTCCAGGATACCGCTTCGTAGAGACTAAGAAATTGCCAAATGGTGATACAGTACATATCTACGAAAAAGTTGTAACTCCAGAAAAACCAGAAGCTCCAGTTAAACCAGCTCCAGCTAAGGAAAATGCTCCTCAATTGCCAAATACTGGTACTGAAGATCATGCTAGCCTTGCTGCCCTTGGTTTAGTAGGTGTCTTGAGTGGATTTGGACTTATCGCTCGTAAAAAGAAAGAAGACTAATCAACTCTGTAAAGTAGTGAGAAAGTCACCTTTCTAATTAAAAACTAGTGCATCTTTGGATGTACTAGTTTTTTTAATCTCTTTGCTGCTTGTCTTAAGGATAGAACTATGCTACAATCGTGTAAAATAAATAAGGATATCAAGATATGAAAAGTGAATATCAAAAAATGATTGCGGGAGAACCTTATCACCCGTTCGATCCAGAACTTCGTGCTCTAGCACAAACAGCACGACAAAAGCAAGCCTCATTTAATGAAGAAGTCGATCCAGTAAAAGGTATGGAAATTATCAAAGGATGGTTTGGTTCAACTGGTGAAAATCTCTATGTCAATACTCGTTTGGTGGTGGATTATGGTGTCAATATTCATTTGGGAGAAAATTTTTATTCTAATTGGAATCTGACTATGTTGGATGTATGTCCAATTACCATTGGTGACAATGCCATGATTGGTCCTAACTGCCAATTTTTGACACCTCTTCATCCTCTAGATCCAGAAGAACGAAATTCAGGTTTAGAATTTGGGAAACCCATTACGATTGGTAAGAACTTCTGGGCAGGTGGTGGGGTTATTGTCCTTCCAGGCGTTACACTAGGTGATAATGTTGTTGTAGGAGCAGGAGCTGTCATTACTAAATCTTTTGGCGATAATGTAGTTCTGGCAGGCAACCCAGCACGAGTTATCAAAGAAATTCCAGTCAAAGAAGAAAAATAAAAGAACAGCAAAATGCTGTTCTTTTTTGTACCATAAATAATGATTATTAATGAAGTTCGGATGGGGTTAAGAAAACTTTCAGAAAAAATTTAGGCTTCTTTTAGGAAAGTCCCGTAGACTAGGATCATGTAAATGAAAGACAAGGAAATGAGTATGAAAGCAAAAAAATGGACATTCTTACTAACGAGTATAGCAACTCTAACACTGGTAACAGCTTGTACCCAGTCAACTTCAAATACAAGCAATAGTGCTGCAACAACTACATCCACTACAGATGCTAAGAAAACTAACTATTTCACAGACAAGGACTATGATACCTCCTATGATGAAAAGACAGCAGCAACTGTAACCTTGTCAGGATCAACAGCGAAGGTATCAGGTGACGGAGTTGCCGTATCAGGTTCGACTGTTACTATTTCTAAGGCAGGAACCTATGTCATTTCTGGTCAATCCGACGGAGTTCAAATCAAGATTGAAGCCGAAAAGACTGATGATGTACATATTGTTCTAAAGGGTGTGACCATGACCAATACCAATGCACCTATTTCCGCTACATCAGCTGGTCATGTTTACCTAACTCTAGCAGACGGAACAACCAATAGTCTATCAGATTCAGCTACTAATAGTGATGAAAAGGCAGCCGCGGCCCTCTTCTCTAAAGTGGACTTGACCATCAACGGTAAAGGAACTCTCAATGTAGATGGTAAGAAAAACAATGGTATTAAGGCAAATGATACACTTCACATCACAGGTGGAACCTACAATATCACAGCAGTTGGAGATGCCTTTAATGTCAATGATGAACTCAACATTACCGGCACAACTATGACTATCGATGCCAAGGAAGACGGAGTTAAGGTCGACAATGATGAGGACACATCTGTAGGAACCATGTATCTCTCTGACAATACCATCACTGTTACTGCTGGAGATGATGGTATCCACGCATCAGGTGATTTGGTTATTGATAGTGGTACCTATACCGTTAAGAATTCTACAGAAGGGCTTGAAGGTAAGTCAATCACTATCAACAGTGGAGACATCACCATATACTCAACAGATGATGGTGTCAATGCGGCCAACAAAAATGCCCAACAAAGTGAAATTTTCTTTGCTATGAATGGTGGGAATTTGACGGTTGAAGTTGGTCAGGGGGGACACGGATCCAATTGACTCAAATGGTAACATTACTGTTACGGGAGGAACCATCAAAATGACTGGTCAAACTGGTTTTGACTTTGATGGAACAGCGACTTACACAGGCGGAGACATCTATTTCAATGGTGAAAAACAAACTGAGATTGTCAATTCGATACCTGGTGGAGGTGGACCTCAAGGAAATGGAGGCCCTGGTGGACGACCATAAAAGAAAATCTCCTTTCTCGAAAGAGAAGGGAGATTTTCTTATGTTATTAGGACGAAAAAGAATTATTCTCCGTCTTTTTTAAAGATGTTTTTAACGCCAGCTACTGCGCCTTCGACAGCTTCTTTTGCATCTTCAGCAACTTCTTTAGCTTTTGAAGCTACCTTTTCTGCAGCTCCTTCTGCTTGAGTTTTTGTATCGCCAGTTAGTTTACCAAAACCTTCTTTAACAGAACCTTTAGCTTGGTTGAATTTTTCTTCGATTGACATGGGGGATACCTCCGTTAATTTATTCCATCATCTAAAATCCATTAGATAATAACTTAAGTATATACCCTTTTATACTAAAAAGCAAAAAACTGATACGAAAAGCATCAGTTTATTTTTTAATAGGTTACAACATTCAATTGACCTTTATCATATTCAGCGATAAAGATATTTGAGACTTCTTCGAAACCTTCTTCTTTCAATTTCTCAGTTAGCCACTCCTCGGATTTGCCAATTGTTTCTAAGATTTCAACTTGGACAACACCATCTGTAATGACTGGGTACTTAGGATTTTCGTCACCCATTCTTACGACAATCAGCTGTCCATTTTGCTCAATCACAGCTCTCTTGACATCCTTCAATTGGAAGATTCCTTGAGCGCGCAATTTAAGAGCAACATCAGCAGCTGCAAGACCTTTTGAGCGGCAGGTTTCAGGATCTAACTTACCATTTTTAATGATAATAGTTGGTTTCCCGTCAATTAAGTGTTTGAAAAAGGAAATATTGGTATTCAGCCATTTAAGGAGCAGGATGAGAATAGTCCAGATAATGAGGATAACAACGTATTGGATGATGGTAATCGAGCTATTGTAGATAACCCCACCGATAATACCCCCGAGAACAAAGTTCTGGATTTGATCTACTGCAGAACTTGGTGCCAGATTTCCTTTACCTGTTACGTTAATAACGAAAACAAGAGAAAGTAGCCCCAAGGCCAATTTAATTGCAATCGTAGCAAAAAAGCTTATCATTTTTCAACCTCCACGAGTTCCACATCTGATTTATAGAGTTCCATTTTTTCTAATAAATAGCTATCTTGGTCAGTCCCGCTAATGGCGCGATAAAAATTGTCGCCAACCTTAATAATAGCTCCATCAGTAGTAGCTGAAGTATTGACATAAATATCTTTTTTATCAACACCTAACTCTTTTGATACAATCTCGATGAAGTGTAAGGAACTACGAAATTGATTATCATTGGATTGGCTGTTTTGAAAATTCGTAATGCTAATCAATACAAAAGCAATTAACGTCAAAATAGAAATGAGCGATAATTCACGGAACTTACTCCCTCTTTTATCTTTGAAAGCCTTAAATGCAAAGAATCCAGTCACAATCACTAAGAATGTCGACACAATAATCATGGTCCAATTCTGTTGACTAATCTGACTGAGAACATAGTCATATGAATAGAATTTCATAAGATTTCTCCCTTTTTTAAATTCAATCTATTATAAACTAATTCCTAAGCTATAGCAATTTTATTATGACGAAAAAAGCATTTAATTGTTGTTTCCTACTTAAGGTAGGTTTTTCTGATTTGACTTAGCCTCCCGTCTTGACTTTCGTTTAGCTTTTGATATAATAGTAAAAATTTAGAGGAGGTGCTTTATGATTCAAAAACATGCCATTCCTATTTTAGAGTTTGATAATAATCCTCAGGCAGTCATTATGCCCAATCATGAAGGCTTGGATTTACAATTGCCAAAGAAGTGTATCTATGCATTTTTGGAGGAGGAGATTGATCGTTATGCTCAGGAAGTAGAAGCAGAGTGCGTTGGTGAGTTCGTTTCTGCCACTAAGACCTATCCGGTTTATGTCATGGACTACAAAGGTGAAAAAGTTTGTCTAGCCCAGGCTCCTGTTGGTTCTGCCCCTGCGGCCCAGTTTATGGATTGGCTGATTGGCTACGGTGTGGAGAAAATCATCTCTACCGGAACTTGTGGCGTGTTAACGAATATAGAAGAAAATGCCTTCCTAGTTCCAGTCCGAGCGCTACGTGATGAAGGAACTAGTTACCATTATGCGTCACCTTCTCGTTATATGGAGATGCAGACTGAGCCTATCTCTGCCATTGAGCAAGTCTTGGAACAAAGAGGTATTCCTTATGAGGAAGTCATGACCTGGTCGACAGATGGTTTTTACCGAGAAACAGCTGAAAAAGTTGCCTATCGCAAAGAGGAAGGCTGTGCAGTTGTGGAGATGGAATGTGCAGCTTTAGCTGCAGTTGCCCAGCTTCGTGGAGCAGTCTGGGGTGAGTTACTGTTTACAGCAGACTCTCTAGCCGATTTAGAAAATTATGATAGCCGCGATTGGGGTGCAGAAGCTTTTGACAAAGCCTTGGAACTCTGTCTTGAAATCGTTAGTCATATGTGACTGCTTTAACTGTTTTATGGTACAATGTAACTATGTTATTCAAATCATTTTCGGAAAAAATAAACACGACCTTGGGGCGTTTATCACCTGCTCGTCGAATTTTTTTAAGTTTTGCTTTGGTTATTCTCGCAGGCTCTCTCCTTTTGAGTCTGCCATTTGTGCAAGCAACAAGCTCCCAAGCGACCTATTTCGACCATCTCTTTACAGCAGTATCCATGGTCTGTGTGACAGGACTCTTTACTCAACCAGTAGCTACCACATATAACATCTGGGGGCAGTTAATCTGTATGTTTTTAATCCAGATTGGTGGTTTGGGTCTCATGACCTTTATAGGGGTCTTTTATATTCAAAGCAAGCAAAAGCTAAGTCTTCGTAGCCGTGAAACAATTCTGGAGAGCTTTAGTTATGGAGAAACTCAGTCTTTAATGGTTTTCATACGTTCGATTTTCTTGACGACTTTTATCGTTGAAGGACTCGGAGCCTTCCTGTTAAGTTTTCGTTTTGTTCCGGAATTTGGTTGGGGCCGAGGGATTTTTACCTCTATCTTCGTAGCTATTTCAGCTTTCTGTAATGCTGGTTTTGATAATTTTGGAAGTACAAGTTTAGTAGCTTTTCAAACTGATCCTTTGATTAATCTAGTGCTTGCTGCTTTGATCATCACAGGCGGTCTAGGGTTCATGGTTTGGTTTGACCTGGCCACGCAGTTGAGCAAGAAAAAACGTCGGCTTCGCTTCCATACCAAGTTGGTTCTCTTCTTGACAGCTGGAATTTTATTTACTGGAACAGTTTCAACCCTCTTGATAGAGTGGAACAATCCGGGAACGATTGGAAATCTCAACTTCCCAGATAAATTGCTAGTCAGTTTCTTCCAAACTGTCAGCATGCGGACGGCAGGCTTCGCTTCTATTGATTTTACTCAGGCTAGGCCTGTTACCTTGATGATCTATATTTTGCAGATGTTTCTCGGTGGGGCGCCTGGTGGAACAGCCGGGGGGCTTAAAATCACAACCTTCTTTGTATTATTAGTATTTGCACGCAGTGAGCTTTTAGGCTTGCCTCATGCCAATGTAGCTCGAAGAACAATTTTACCTCGGACAGTCCAAATCATTCAGTGTCTTTATTATCTTCTTGCTAACTTTCTTGCTGGGCTTGATCCTGTTAGGGGTAACAGCAGAAGGGAATCCGCGCTTTATCTACATCATGTTCGAGACAATTTCAGCGCTTGCTACCGTTGGAGTAACAGCGAACTTGACACCAGAGTTAGGTAAGATAGCACTTAGCGTCGTCATGCTACTGATGTTTATCGGACGAATTGGACCACTGACGCTATTAGTTAGTTTGGCTGAGTATCAACCAGATAAGAAAGATATGATCCACTATATGAAAGCAGATATTACCATAGGATAAGAAAGGATAAACTATGTCAGATCGGACAATTGGAATTTTAGGTTTGGGTATTTTTGGGAGTAGTGTACTTACCGCTCTCGCTCAGCATGATATAAATATTATCGCCATTGATGACCATGAGGAACGAATCAATCAGTTCGAACCGGTCTTGGTACGTGGAGTTGTTGGAGATATTACCGATGAAGAGCTCTTGCTCTCAGCAGGAATTGATACCTGCGATACAGTTGTGGTGGCAACTGGGGAAAATTTAGAATCTAGTGTGCTTGCAGTCATGCATTGCAAGAGTCTAGGAGTGCCAACTGTTATTGCTAAGGTTAAAAGCCATACAGCAAAAAAAGTCCTTGAAAAAATTGGCGCAGATTCAGTCATTTCCCCAGAGTATGAGATGGGGCGTTCGTTGGCGCAGACTATTCTGTTTAATAACAGCGTTGATGTTTTTCAGTTGGACAAAAATGTCTCGATAGTCGAGATGAAAATTCCACGGTCGTGGGCAGGTAAGAGTCTAGGTCAACTTGATCTTCGAGGACAATACAATCTCAATATTCTTGGTTTTCGTGACTATGAAAATGCTCCCTTGGATGTTCAATTTGGGCCGAATGATCTATTGAAAGCTGATGGCTATATGATGGCAGTAATCAATAACCAATATTTAGATAATCTAGCACACCTCAATGATTAAAAGAGAAATGACCATTCTTTTTTCTAGTGACTATTGAGTCAATATAAGTATTTTATAAGAAGGATTTAAGAAAAATTTTAACTTTTTCTTAATCCTTTTTAATTTTAGGAGATTATACTAGAGTCATCAAAAAAGAAAACTCTAAGGAGAATCCTATGAAATTCAATCCAAATCAGAGATATACTCGTTGGTCTATTCGCCGCCTCAGTGTCGGTGTTGCTTCAGTTGTTGTGGCTAGTGGCTTCTTTGTCCTAGTCGGTCAACCAAGTTCTGCACGTGCTGATGTCGTCAATCCGACTCCTGCCCAAGTCGTGTCAAACGACGCCTCAGTGAGTGAAAAGGGCGACCTATCAGCAGAGGTTCTAGATAAAGCAGTAGATGTAGATCTTTCTTCAGAACAGTCTGTTCCAACACCTCAAGCAAGTGTGGATACGACAAGTTCTTCAGAAAAGCGGACGAAACTGCTAAAGAGCCAGTAGTAGCACCAAAAGAAGAAGTGCAAGCACAACCTGACTCTAAGAAACCAACAGAAGATGCAGTTAAACCTGTGGAAGATCCTATGTCTACAGCTTCTGGACAAGACCGCGAAGCCAGTGAAGCGCAACCAGCGACCACTCCAGCTGAAGTGCAAAAAGGTGTGGCCGACAACACCAAAGACACAGTAGAAGTCCCAGCTTCTTACTTGGATAGAGCTAATTTCCCAGGTCCATTTACAGCTGGTGTCAACCAAGTCATTCCATACGAATTCTTCGCTGGTGACGGTATGTTGACTCGCCTTATCTTGAAATCCTCTGATAAGGCTCCATGGTCAGATAATGGAACGGCTAAAAATCCTGCTCTCCCACCGGTAGAGAAATTGAGCAAAGGTCTTTACTTCTATGAAGTAGACTTGGCAGGTACTCAAGGTAAATCTGACAAAGAGCTACTTGACCTCTTGAAACAAAATGGAACGCAAAGTTATAAAGCTACTATTAAAGTGTACGGTGCGAAAGACGGCAAAGCTGACTTAACAAATCTTGTGGCGACTAAGGATTTGGATGTTAATTTGAATGGCTTGACCACTCCAGCTGAAGTGAAAAAGGGTGTGGCTGATAACACCAAAGACACAGTAGATGTCCCAGCTAGCTACCTTGACAAAGCCAATTTCCCAGGACCATTTACAGCCGGCGTCAATCAAGTCATTCCATATGAGTTCTTTGCTGGTGATGGTATGTTGACTCGCCTTATCTTGAAAGCATCCGATAAGGCCCCATGGTCAGACAACGGCTCAGCTAAAAATTCTGCTCTCCCACCAGTAGAAAACTTAGGCAAAGGCCTTTACTTCTATGAAGTGGATTTGGCAGGTACTCAAGGTAAATCAGATAAAGAGCTTCTTGACTTCTTGAAACAAAATGGTACTCAAAGTTATAAAGCTACTATTAAGGTGTACGGTGTGAAAGATGGCAAGGCCGATTTGACTAACCTAGTAGCGACTAAAGATTTGACTGTTAATTTGAATGGCTTGACCACACCAAATCAGGTTAAAGAGTCTGTTGTTAACAATGTCAAAGACATGATTGATGTTCCAGCTAGCTACCTTGATAAGGCTATGGTTCCTGGACCTTTCTTGGCTGGTGTCAACCAAGTTATTCCATACGAAGCTTTTGGTGGAGATGGGATGTTGACTCGCCTCTTGTTAAAAGCCTCAGACAAAGCCCCATGGTCAGACAACGGCTCAGCTAAAAATTCTGCTCTATTGCCACTTGAAAGCTTGGCTAAAGGCCAATATTTCTACGAAGTGGATTTGAATGGCAATACGGTTGGCAAAGATGGTCAGGCCTTGCTGGAGCAACTTCGAGCTAACGGAACCCATACATATTCAGCTACTATTAAAGTCTATGGCGCTAAAGACGGCAAACCTGATTTGAACAATCTGATTGCTACTCGCCAAGTAACGATTCAGCTTCGTGGAAAAGAAATGGCGACAATACCATCTCAACAAGGTCAGATGAATACGAAGCCTTCTGAAACAGGCTCTACAGGTACGACTGAGGGTATGATGGGTACAAATCACCATATGTCAGATATGAAAGTAGATCAACCAGCTTCTAGCCCAATGGCTAATATGATGAAAAAAGATGATAAAGCGATGCTACCAAATACTGGTGAAGCTCAAACGGCTACAGCTGGACTTGGAATCCTTGGCCTAGCCTTGGCAGGTTTTGTTGGATTTTTAGGTTGGAAAACCAAAAGAGAAGATTAAGGTTCAAATCATTTAAACATTAGGAAAAATAGTGTTATACTAAAGCAAGTATAACACTGTTTTTGTCAAAGGAGTGTCAGATGAAAAAGACAATTTTGTTGGTTGATGATGAGATAGATATTCTAGATATTCAAAATCGCTATCTTTTACAGGCAGGTTACGATGTTTTAGTTGCCCATGACGGTAAGGAAGGATTAGAACTTTTTAGAAAAAAATCTATCGATCTCATTATCACAGATATCATGATGCCTAATATGGATGGTTATGATTTCATCAGCGAAGTTCAGTATATTGCCCCTGATCAACCCTTTCTCTTTACAACTGCTAAGACAAGCGAACAGGATAAGATTTATGGATTAAGTTTGGGGGCGGATGATTTTATAGCTAAACCGTTTAGCCCACGGGAATTGGTTTTGAGAGTGAATAATATCTTACGCCGCCTTAGTCGTGGCGGAGAGACCGAGCAGATTGATTTTGGTGACTTAGTGATCAACCATGTGACTCATGAGGTTCGCATTGGAGACCAGCCTTTGGAATTGACAGTGAAATCTTTTGAACTTCTATGGATATTAGCCAGCAATCCTGAGAGAGTCTTTTCAAAGACTGAACTTTACGAAAAGGTATGGCAGGAGGACTATGTAGATGATACAAATACACTCAATGTTCATATCCATGCTTTGAGACAAGAGTTGAGTAAGTATACGAATTTAAACACTCCTGCTATCAAAACTGTTTGGGGATTGGGCTATAAGATGGAAAGACCGAGAGGTAAAAAATGAAATTAAAAAGCTATATTTTAGTGGGGTATCTAGTTTCGACTCTACTAACGATTTTGGTCGTTTTCTGGGCAGTCCAACGAATGTTGATTGAGAAAAGTGAAGTTTACTTTCTGGTTGGAATGACCCTGATTGCAAGCTTCATTGGCGCTGCAGTGAGCATCTTTCTTTTGTCACCTGTTTTTTCTTCTCTGAAACATTTGAAAAAACAAGCTCAGAATATAGCTGGAAAAGATTTCAGCACAGAAATCGAAACCAAAGGACCGATAGAATTTCAAGAGTTAGGCCAGGCTTTTAATGATATGTCCCGCAATTTACAAGATACCTTTCAATCACTTGATGAGAGTGAGCAAGAAAAGAGAATGATGATTGCTCAGCTCTCTCATGATATTAAAACTCCGATTACCTCCATTCAGGTTACTGTGGAAGGAATTCTAGATGGAGTAATCAAGGAAGAGGAACGACTCCATTACTTAACGACGATTGGTCGCCAAACCGAGCGTTTAAACAAGCTAGTCGAGGAGTTGGATGTTTTGACTCTTAACGCTCAGCCTCAAGATATAGCTGACGAAGAAGTCGAAGATGTGTTTTTAGATCAGCTGTTGATTGAGTCGATGAGTGAATTTCAACTTCAGATTGAACAAGAGGAGCGAGATGTCTACATTCAAGTAAAGCCTGAGTCTGCGAAAATCAAGAGTTATTACGACAAACTCTCTCGTATTCTAGTCAATTTGTTAAACAATGCATTTAAATATTCAGAACCTGGAACTAGGATTGAAGTTCTTGCTCAATTAACAGAAGAAGAGCTGATAATCAGTGTGAAAGACGAGGGTCAAGGTATTCTTCCTGAAGATTTGGAAAAAATTTTTAACCGACTGTATCGTGTAGAAACGTCGCGTAATATGAAGACAGGTGGTCATGGATTAGGACTTGCGATCGCACGAGAACTAGCCCACCAACTTGGTGGTGAAATAACAGCAGAAAGCCAGCATGGATTAGGAAGTACGTTTACATTTCATCTTAATTTGAAATAAAACTAAAAAAATTCTCTTTACAAATGTAGTATTTCATGGTACAATAGCCTTTGTGTGAAATAGCAGCAGGAAAGCATGAAGCTCGTCAACAGGTGTCTTATAACAAGTAACCTTGGCTGTTTAGGCGAAGGGCATCTGCACGAATCAGGGCTTTCTAAGTGACTATTTCCGCCGAAATTATATCTATATTAGGAGGACATACACATGTCACGTTATACAGGACCATCTTGGAAACAAGCTCGTCGCCTTGGCCTTTCACTTACAGGTACAGGTAAAGAATTGGCACGTCGTAACTACGTACCAGGACAACACGGACCAAACAACCGTTCTAAATTGTCAGAATACGGTTTGCAATTGGCTGAAAAACAAAAACTTCGTTTCACTTACGGAGTAGGTGAAAAACAATTCCGTAACTTGTTCGTACAAGCTACAAAAATCAAGGGCGGAATCCTAGGTTTCAACTTCATGCTTCTTTTGGAACGTCGTTTGGATAACGTAGTTTACCGTCTTGGTCTTGCGACTACTCGTCGTCAAGCTCGTCAATTCGTAAACCACGGTCACATCCTTGTTGACGGAAAACGTGTTGATATCCCATCATACCGCGTGACTCCAGGTCAAGTGATCTCAGTTCGTGAAAAATCAATGAAAGTTCCAGCTATCCTTGAAGCAGTTGAAGCTACTCTTGGACGTCCAGCATTCGTATCATTTGATGCTGAAAAATTGGAAGGTTCATTGACTCGTTTGCCAGAACGTGATGAAATCAACCCAGAAATCAACGAAGCACTTATCGTTGAATTCTACAACAAGATGCTTTAATTTTAAAATATACCTTACAGAAAGCCTACAACAGTGGGCTTTTTGTTTTGTAAGAAATAAAAAATAAGAAAAAATTATCTTAAGTTCTTGACAAGTCGAAAAAAGTGTATATAATAGAAAGAGTTGAAAAAAGCTCAAGGTCCGTTGGTCAAGGGGTTAAGACACCGCCTTTTCACGGCGGTAACACGGGTTCGAATCCCGTACGGACTATGGGTGTATTGCGGTTGAGTTAATGGGAATAAAAAAGTTAAAAAAACCTGTTGACAGTTAAAAGTGACTGTGATATACTAATATAGTTGTCGCTCATGAAAGAGATGAGAGGCAAAGACCTTTGAAAACTGAACAAGACGAACCAATGTGCAGGGCACTACAACTGATGTTGTAGTACTGAACAATGAAAAAAACAATAAATCTGTCAGTGACAGAAATGAGTGAGAACTCAAACTTTTAATGAGAGTTTGATCCTGGCTCAGGACGAACGCTGGCGGCGTGCCTAATACATGCAAGTAGAACGCTGAAGGAGGAGCTTGCTTCTCCGGATGAGTTGCGAACGGGTGAGTAACGCGTAGGTAACCTGCCTGGTAGCGGGGGATAACTATTGGAAACGATAGCTAATACCGCATAAGAGTAGATATCGCATGATATTTACTTAAAAGGTGCAATTGCATCACTACCAGATGGACCTGCGTTGTATTAGCTAGTTGGTGAGGTAACGGCTCACCAAGGCAACGATACATAGCCGACCTGAGAGGGTGATCGGCCACACTGGGACTGAGACACGGCCCAGACTCCTACGGGAGGCAGCAGTAGGGAATCTTCGGCAATGGACGGAAGTCTGACCGAGCAACGCCGCGTGAGTGAAGAAGGTTTTCGGATCGTAAAGCTCTGTTGTAAGAGAAGAACGAGTGTGAGAGTGGAAAGTTCACACTGTGACGGTATCTTACCAGAAAGGGACGGCTAACTACGTGCCAGCAGCCGCGGTAATACGTAGGTCCCGAGCGTTGTCCGGATTTATTGGGCGTAAAAGCGAGCGCAGGCGGTTAGATAAGTCTGAAGTTAAAGGCTGTGGCTTAACCATAGTACGCTTTGGAAACTGTTTAACTTGAGTGCAAGAGGGAGAGTGGAATTCCATGTGTAGCGGTGAAATGCGTAGATATATGGAGGAACACCGGTGGCGAAAGCGGCTCTCTGGCTTGTAACTGACGCTGAGGCTCGAAAGCGTGGGGAGCAAACAGGATTAGATACCCTGGTAGTCCACGCCGTAAACGATGAGTGCTAGGGTGTTAGACCCTTTCCGGGGTTTAGTGCCGAAGCTAACGCATTAAGCACTCCGCCTGGGGAGTACGACCGCAAGGTTGAAACTCAAAGGAATTGACGGGGGCCCGCACAAGCGGTGGAGCATGTGGTTTAATTCGAAGCAACGCGAAGAACCTTACCAGGTCTTGACATCCCTCTGACCGCTCTAGAGATAGAGTTTTCCTTCGGGACAGAGGTGACAGGTGGTGCATGGTTGTCGTCAGCTCGTGTCGTGAGATGTTGGGTTAAGTCCCGCAACGAGCGCAACCCCTATTGTTAGTTGCCATCATTCAGTTGGGCACTCTAGCGAGACTGCCGGTAATAAACCGGAGGAAGGTGGGGATGACGTCAAATCATCATGCCCCTTATGACCTGGGCTACACACGTGCTACAATGGCTGGTACAACGAGTCGCAAGTCGGTGACGGCAAGCTAATCTCTTAAAGCCAGTCTCAGTTCGGATTGTAGGCTGCAACTCGCCTACATGAAGTCGGAATCGCTAGTAATCGCGGATCAGCACGCCGCGGTGAATACGTTCCCGGGCCTTGTACACACCGCCCGTCACACCACGAGAGTTTGTAACACCCGAAGTCGGTGAGGTAACCTTTTAGGAGCCAGCCGCCTAAGGTGGGATAGATGATTGGGGTGAAGTCGTAACAAGGTAGCCGTATCGGAAGGTGCGGCTGGATCACCTCCTTTCTAAGGATAAGGAATGCACATTGGTCTTGTTTAGTCTTGAGAGGTCTTGTGGGGCCTTAGCTCAGCTGGGAGAGCGCCTGCTTTGCACGCAGGAGGTCAGCGGTTCGATCCCGCTAGGGCTCCATTGGTGAGAGATCACCAAGTAATGCACATTGAAAATTGAATATCTATATCAAATAGTAACAAGAAAATAAACCGAAAACGCTGTAGTATTAATAAAGAGTTTATGACTGAAAGGTCAAAAAATAAGGTTAAGTTAATAAGGGCGCACGGTGGATGCCTTGGCACTAGGAGCCGAAGAAGGACGTGACAAACGACGATATGCCTTGGGTAGCTGTAAGTAAGCGATGATCCAGGGATTTCCGAATGGGGGAACCCAGCAGGTGATACCTGTTACCCATATCTGTTAAGGATATGAGGAGGAAGACGCAGTGAACTGAAACATCTAAGTAGCTGCAGGAAGAGAAAGCAAAAGCGATTGCCTTAGTAGCGGCGAGCGAAACGGCAGGAGGGCAAACCGAAGAGTTTACTCTTCGGGGTTGTAGGACTGCAATGTGGACACAAAGATTATAGAAGAATGACATGGGAAGGTCAGCCAAAGAGAGTGAGAGCCTCGTATTTTAAATAGTCTTTGTACCTAGCAGTATCCTGAGTACGGCGGGACACGTGAAATCCCGTCGGAATCTGGGAGGACCATCTCCCAACCCTAAATACTCCCTAGTGACCGATAGTGAACCAGTACCGTGAGGGAAAGGTGAAAAGCACCCCGGGAGGGGAGTGAAATAGAACCTGAAACCGTGTGCCTACAACAAGTTCGAGCCCGTTAATGGGTGAGAGCGTGCCTTTTGTAGAATGAACCGGCGAGTTACGATATGAT